>Ga0233365_1000016_pt1 | contig 300144 bp, 233 predicted proteins | sample ElkDunMinimDraft_27_FD_191535 | JGI IMG/M metagenome (GOLD analysis project Ga0233365, IMG submission 191535) | Fecal eukaryotic communites from dung pellets of Tule Elk in California, USA - Elk Dung C36 | ecosystem: Host-associated > Mammals > Digestive system > Large intestine > Fecal... | reverse complement strand
TAAAGCCGATACACTGCTGCGAGTAAGTTTCATGGCCTAAAGTTGTATGAAAAATCCGGCCTTTCCCGTATTGCGTCGTCATTAACACGGGCTCATGTCTACCAGAGCCTTTCAATTCTACCGGACTGAAAGCGGTAGACAGAATATCAAGATTCTCGGCAGGTCCTCTCAGCCTGTCGTATAGCTCATCTTTCTGGTGCAGCCACTCATCAGGCAACCCTTTCATTATCGGATGCTTTGAATTACGCGTTTTTACAACGAATTCATGCTGATGGCCATGACTACCACCAGGCCCCGGGCTATTATCTCTCACAAACTCCCCCTTTTCTTCATCAAAATACACATATGGGCCCGATTTTTCATTTCGATTCCCCCAGCCCCCCAGGCCAATCATTTTATTGTATGCTTCCCATTCAGGAAAAGCATTATCCGCCGCATGCACCACTACCACTCCCCCACCCTGCTGCACAAAACTTTCGAAGGACTGCTTCACCCGATCCGGCCAGGAATCACCGTTATAATTCATGAGCACCACCTTGTATGATGAAAAATCCGGACTAAAACCAGACATATCTTTACCTTCTGCGGGCGTAGTGACGATGTCTACTGTAAAAAGATCGGTTTCTTCCAGGTAGGATTTCATTAATTGAGACCCTTCCAACATATTCCGGTGATTATTTTGACCATCAATAATCAGCACACTTTTCTTTTGACCCACAGCAGCAAAAGAGATTATCATACATAATGATAAACATGAAATCAAAAACCCGATGTGTTTCATAAAATAATTCAAATTTTTACAAAAATAAAAAAATAATGTTCCTGACAAAGAAAAAGCGGTGAAGAATATCCATCACCGCTTTAGGAACTAATTTGACCTTAAAGTAAGATTGTTAATTATTTTTGAATGCGCCCAAATTACTCGCCCGTGCACATTGTAATAATGTTATTCTCAAGAACTGTACAGAAACCTAAAACTATAACCAAGTATAATTCTTGAACCTCAGATAATGCAATATTAATTCCGGAGTAAGGAATGAAGTTCAGTCAGAAAGTTATAATGATGGGTATTCAACCAATTTTAGACTTGCCTTTCAGACATTTTCTAATGATTGTGTAACAAATATACTAAAAACTTTCAATTCAATTTCTGTGTTTCAAAATTTTTATTAAACGGTACCATTAAAAAATTATATACTGATATTCAAAATATATTCAACACAAATATAGTAACAATCCTAAGTTATTAAAATATTATTTTAATATAACCATCAAAAACAAAATTTTATGCACATCTGATCATATGGGACATTTTGTCCCTTATGGAATTTCAGATTTAAAATCAATCCAATACATTCCTTAACTGAATTGCACTACTAATAATCTCATCACATATTAAAGTAGGTTGTTTTGGATTTTTACTTAATTTTTTAATCAAATCAGACAATCGGTTTTTTAACTCTCCAATTTTAACAGAATCATCGGAAGGAATCTCTGGTTCAGTTTCTGCCGGACTTTTTAGTAATTCAGTACCCGAAACCTTGCCTGCTTTTGCGAGTTGCTGTATTTCAGATTTTGCCATCTTTTGTTTGCCGCTTAAAACGTCTCGTTTTAATTCAGTGGGCAACATGTCCAAACCCTGAGCGAACTCTCCATCTCGTTTGATTGTTTTTTCACTCACATTAAACTGGCGTGCCAATTTAGCCGAAGTGGTAAGCTTTTCATCCATTTCATAAGGGTCATTTTGTCCCTTATGCTCCACCCGATCATATTTCCCTTTTTCCAGTTTTAGTGAATTATATTTTTTACCTCTTAAATATGCCATCTGCTCGGGCGAAAGATTCCTTCTGCCCAGCTGATTGTCAATCATGAAATCTCTTACTTCCGATAATGAATCGAAATGTAAAATATGGATCTTAAAATCAAGATTATGTTTACGACATACAGAAAAACGATTATGCCCGTCGATCAGTATAAACCGGGGTGTATTAGAAGATTGATCGCTACTGTAATTGGGTAGAGGCAATTGGGTTTCCCAGATAAGTAAGGCTTCTCTACAGCCTTCACGAAGAATATTTTCTTCAAGCTGATGATATTCGTCGTCGAGCAATGGTGGAATTAAAGCCTCAAGTTCTGGTAATATCTGAATCTGCTTACGGATCTCTTCATGACGCATCAAACCCTGATCCTTAATCATTTTTTTCTCTCCCAAAAAACTTGCGTATTTTTTCATAATAACAACATAACAAACTAATGGATCCTTACACTTAATCATTAAAACTTTTTTGACGATAACTGCCAGAGAGCAATTCCTGCGCCAAATTCCAATAATCCTCAGCACCATAACTGTTTTCAGAATAAGTGAAAATATCCTGTTGCGCAATCTGCGATTCTTTTATGGTCACATTATTTCGGATTTCAGTCGAAAAAATCGGGAAATCTGAAAGGTTTTTATGTACATAATCAATCATATCTTTATGTACTTTCAGCCGTTTATCTACCATAGTTAACAGAATGCCTTCCACTCTTAAGTCATAATTGATACGGTCGCGCACCTGAAAAATCCGATCAAAAAGATTACTAACTCCTTTCATCGCTGACGCTTCAGGCTGCAAGGTGATCAGACATGAATGTGAGGCAACCAGCGAACAGTTTGTAAATATATTCAACGCCGGAGGACAATCAATCAGTATGAAATCATAATCCATGCGAAGTGGTGAAATGGCATTTCGAAGCTGGTTTACACCACCAACAGCCTGAACCAATTCCAAATCGGCGTAAGCAAGCTCCAGATCACTAGGTGACAAGTCAAAATTTTCAGCAATAGGATAGAGAGGCAGTGGCTCATTTTGTAATAATGCATGAACGACCTGCTTTTGTGGTGTATCCACCCCTAATGCCTGGGTAAGATTACCCTGGGAATCCATATCAATCACCAGCACACGATGACCGATTAATGATAATGCTTTCCCCAGATTAATAGTAGTGGTTGTTTTACCAACACCTCCTTTATGATTAATTATGGAAATCACCTTGCATTTGGATATAAGTCCATCGCGATAGCCATACTTGGATAAAACAGGAAAAAGGGCTTTAAGATGCTTCTCATTCAGCATACGCTTACCAGCCACAGCCTTTGACAATGTACTGGCAGGCAGCGATGCTTCTTTTTCAATGACAGATAACGATAGAGCAGGATTATTCTGAAAAAACTGTATTACCTTATCGTGACTTAACATGGAAAATATTTTTGAGGTAGATAATTCAGACAAATGAATCTATTTTTTGACTAAAAGTCAATTATTATTGGCAATAATTTAGATTAATGTTTAATTAAGTCCAAAAACTTTGGCAGTATACGCTCCAATATTGGTAATTGTGCCATCAGAAGCTTTTAGCGAAATATCATATAAAGTTTTATTGATTTCCTGAAGAGTAAATTTTCCTACGACCCGCGTGGCCTGATCACGTCGTAATCGGAAATCATTCACAAGCCGACCAAATATATTTGTATTTTTATCGTCATCAAAGGGTAGGGAAGAGGGTGTATCTTTTCGGATAATACTAAAAATTATCTGAACGAATTTCCTGCCTTTCTTCACCCCTTCAAAATCAATATTCAGGTCTGTTTTCTCATTTATTTCCTTTTTAGCGACATTCAGAATGCGGCGTGCAAAATCATTCCAATTGGTGTACTGCTCTTCCCCTTTTTTCTCGTCATACAGAGATAAACGGCTTTTAAGCTCCAAAACATCAATTTTAAGTGTTCCCAAATCCTTGTATTGCGACAACATCTCATAGATCCGTTTCGAGTATTTGCTCGTCATGCTTAACGCCATATGCAGCTGAAACGTAGTAAAATTCTGTTTCAGATCAAAAAAATAAGGTCTTATTTTAGGATCAAGGCTAATTTCGATAATTCCCTGCCCATTTATGTATTCAGCCGAAGAAATCATAGAGACCTGCAATAAATTGCCGTTAGGCCTTACAATGGTCAACACCCGGCCTACAAGATTCTCAGTAGCTCTCTTGAAGTCTTCGTAAGAATTCTTGGTTTTGGTAAGCGTCATAAGCGCAGAGACTGAAATAAAATATAAAGTTTCAGCTGTATCCGATTGTTTCAGCTCTGCCATGAGCATATATATCATATTCCTTTCGAGTGCAGACATTTCATATCTTGCACTCGTTATTGCATTATCCTGGGTAATTAACTTGTTATCTTTGGGTAACAAGGCTTTTGATTTTGATTTCATACAGACTAAGTATGGAGATAGGATATTTTGATGCTGCAATATAAATCAAATTCTTAAAAACGACAACAAATTTTCATTGTCGCATTTCACTCGGAAAAAGTCTCAGTAGTACAAGGAAAAAGACGCATAAAACGAGGATTATGACGTATATCAACTAGGGAAATGACGTATAAAACGAGGGAAAAGACGCAACAAACGAGGTTTATGACTCAATTAACCCATGCAACTACCTGTTTATCAACAACTTACATACCACTCAAATAACAAATAATATAATAAAATATATTTCACAATATTTATTTGTGTGAATTTCATCTAAGTAAAAAAAACAAAAAAACGATCAAAACATAAAACAAAATGTGGATAACCAGGCCGCGACACTAGGATTTTGTCGTAATAGATAAGTTTCGTCGTTGAGAAGTCGAAATTATCTCCCAAATCGACCTTGAGACACTGAAAAATAGGCATTCAAAATCTTTTCTATCGTCGTATTCAAATTCGAGGATGATTATATCCAAAATACCAGCTGCATATATTAACTGTCATTTAACTGTTACTCGTCATTCAGATTCACTCTATTAACTAGGATTTTGTCGCAATAAGACTTTCAAATACGCTAAGTATTTAAGATTGATCGTTTCTTGCATCTTTTCGTATTAATAATTACAAATTCCAGGCTTTTATCCGTGTAACAATCACTCAAATCCTATCTAATTATAAACAGTATCAGGGAAATTTATTGCGACAAAATAATTAAACAATGCTCTTTATGAGCCAACATTAATTGGTGGATTATATGATAATGAGGCATGTACATTTATTCTTCATACATCTCTACCAGGCCTTTATGAGGATTTAATTTAAATGAATTTAACACCCATAAACATCATGGATATTTTAAAATGAGATGTATTGGAAGTGGGACAAACACCTTCTGCTTCCCTCATTCTTTATGATAAAACAGAATTACAAGAGGCCTGTAGAACTGGTCACACATCGAATCATTTCTCAGACAAAGCAAGTGGAAGGACAATTCAATCCAATACCCAACACAATAGGCCCTACACAAACAGTAAAAATACTCTGTATATGCCCATAGCTTTCCAAAATTAATGATGATCATTTAAATTGAGTTGAGTTCCGGAAATAAGCGATAGGTGCAAATACCGAATGATGTTTCATCTATGGAATAAACTAAGGATAATTTTGCACCTTTTAGTCGTAGACTATAGATCAAGGATTTAATCTTATGTTGAACTCATCTTGCCTTATTAGATTTTCTAAATTCCAATAAAGCAGAAAGCAAGGTAATTAAATCCCATCAAGCCAGTTAGAGTAGTATCAAATTGATATCCTTTAGCTTCGAACGGAGCGCCATCTTTGTAGAAAAAATGTTGGCTTTGGTTTGTTCCGTCCCACAAGGGCTACGGGCCGGATATGGTGTCTGACAGCAAGAAGATGCCATTGAATTCCTGTCTTGAGCTTTTAGAGAATACAGTTAATGATCTTACAGAAAGGAACTTTTGATTTAAAGCCTCTTTTGCTTACGGATATATAAGGCACTATTTCTATCGTATATTTACTTAGAATCAATTTTGGACCACCTAATAACTATTCCAGGGCTGCGCAATTAAAATCCGGGGAACCTGAGTTTACTGAATAGGAGATAGTTAACAGAAGATAATCTACTAACGAGGATTTTGACGTTTTAGAATATACTTCTTTATAATACACACTCGGATTTTGACGTAATTAAACAACAATTAAAGAATACTATAAATATATAATTTACTGGTAATGAAGTTTATCACTAAGAATTTGTCGCAGTTAATAGATTAATGATTCATAAGGGTCAAATTGTCCTTTATGAAAAGGAAGTCGAAAACAGCTGTAGTCCGTCCTAATTTCAATTAAAGTTAGATGTTAGTTTAATCAGCTTAATTGACTGATTAAAAAGATTTTACATATACTACGACAAAATCCATAAAATGCCAATAATATGGAAAACTTCGGGAGCAATTTCAACTAGGATATTGACGTAATTACTTATTCATTTGCTATTATAAAGAAAAAGTACACTTTGTTCTTTAAGGAAGACATAAAAAGTAAGTATCAAACGAAAATTAAAAGACCTGAATATATTGAGTTTCATTATCGGCTAGTATTTTGTCGCAATTCATAGGTTAGCAATAAACAGCTGCGACAAAATACTAGCAAAAATAATGGTTAGGAAAAGCGGAATAAAATGTCTAAAATAGACATAGTCATGTACGTCACAGAAGCGCTATACAATACCAATATTACGAGGAAAAAGTCTCAGCAAAAAAAAAGCGTCGCAATTGCGACGCTTCAAATATCGGTGTTTATACTATTTATCAAACATCAACTTTTTCACTTGATCCTGATCATCTTTTTCTTTATTAAGGTCAAAGGTAGTCCCAAAAACATGGTCCCAGACTGTTGAACTTACGCCGAAACCTTTTTCCTCATTTTTGTAATGATGCAGATGATGATTTCTCCAAAGAGGTTTCATCCACCTAAATGGGGGAGCCCAGGCATGAATCGCATAATGCATGCTTGCATAAAGAAGATAGCCTAAAATAAATCCAGGATAGAATGCAAACATATAGTCTCGCATGATCAGGAAAAATATTCCAATCAGTACAGCTGAAAACAGCAGACTGGGTACTGGTGGCATAAATAAACGTTGTTTGTCTCGCGGATACTCGTGATGATTACCATGCAATGTATAGGCGAAACCCTGGACAGATTGATTTTCACTGATCCAGTGGAAAATGTAACGGTGCGCTATGTATTCAAAAAATGACCAAAAAGCCATTCCAATAAAAAATACCATCGTAACAGTACCTATTGAAAAACCTTTTTCAGTATGGGCAAAGTGCAAAAAATATCCGATGATTGGAATATACATTCCCCAGATTACCAATGGGTGAGATTTGGTAAGCATTTCCAGATACTTATTTTTAAATAACCTGGCTTGACCTTTGTTATGAATTTTCTTTTTTTCCATAGCGTAATTAAATTAAATATACTATCAATTTTATGCCTTAAATCGTTTAATATTGATTTTTGAACCAAATATAAATAATCTTACCTAATATTGTTCCTATCTTAAATCACTTTTTCCCTTTCTCACTACTTGCTTCAGAATACAGCAAATCGAATAGTCAATAAGTAACACAATTTAGGATAATAACCATGAATGGTATTTATATATGCTATTATGAGGGATTTGCTATGTAAATTAGCTAATATTCCAGTTATTTTGAAGTTCAATCAGCAAACGGTCAATTATTGTTTATTCAAACAAAAACAAGATGAAAAAATTGTCTCTTCTACTCTTAAGCTTCTATGTAGTTACTATCGTATCTGCCCAGGATAAGCTAACACCCGAACTGCTCTGGCAGATGGGTAGAGTACAGCCAGTCGGAATGACTAAAAATCAAGAAAACATAATTTTTAACGTGAGTACCCCCGAGGTAGCTACCAACAAATTTCAAAAGAAAACTTACCTGATTTCAATAAATGGTGGTGAAGCGACCGAAATAAAGGACATAGAAGGTTTACTGGTGAATGATAAAATATCATCTGATGGGCAACATGAAATCTTTTCTAAGGAGGTACAAATAATTAATACGAAAGGAAAAGATAAATATAGCGACCTACAGAACTCCGACGCTTATATTTTCAATTCCTTGAATTACAGACACTGGGATACCTGGGAAGATGGAAAATTCAGTCATGTATTTATAAAGAAAGCAGGTACTCCTGACAGTGTAGGTATCGATATTATGAAAGACGAGCCATTTGATTGTCCGCAGATGCCATTTGGCGGATCTGAGGATTATATCTGGCATCCTGATGGTAAAAAGGTGATTTATGTAACTAAAAAGAAATTTGGCACCGATTATACCGTCAGTACCAATACTGATTTATACGAATACGATGTTATTAAAAAAACTACGCGGAATCTGACTGAAGAAAATAAAGGTTATGATATTGCGCCTGCCTATAATTCCAAAGGAACACTCGCCTGGTTACAAATGAAGCGGGATGGATATGAAGCAGACAAACAGGATATTTTGGTCGATAACGGATTTGGAAAGATAAATCTTACAAATCATCGGGACGATATCCACGTTAACAGCTTTTTATGGGGCAAAGATGATAAAACCATTTACTTTCTGGCTCCAATTAAAGGAACGGTACAATTGTTTAAAGTAGATGATCCAGGTCGTACCCGTAAGATGCCTCATATTGAGCAGATCACAAATGGAAATTTCGACGTAAACAGCATAATAGGGGAGGGGAACGGCCGCCTTTATGTGACTCGTACAGACATGAACCATGCTGCCGAAATTTATTCAGTGAATCTGTATGATAAAAGTATGCAACAGTTAACTGGGGTCAACAAGGAATTCCATGGTAAAATTACGCCTTCTAAAATTGAATCCAGAACCGTCAAGACCACTGACGGGAAAGATATGTTGGTTTGGGTTATACTTCCTCCAAATTTTGACCCTTCGAAGAAATACCCTACGTTGTTGTATTGCCAAGGCGGGCCACAGTCAGCACTGACACAGTTTTATTCATTCCGCTGGAATTTCCATCTGATGGCCTCTCAGGAATATATCATTGTTGCACCTAATCGGCGTGGTATGCCGGGCCACGGGACAGCCTGGAACGAGCAGGTAAGTAAAGACTGGGGAGGACAGGTGTTGCAGGATTATCTTAGCGCTATAGACGATATAGCCAAAGAGCCCTATGTTGACAAAACCAGATTAGGCTGTGTGGGCGCAAGTTTTGGCGGATTCTCGGTATTTGCTTTGGCGGGTATGCATGAGGGGAGATTTAAAACTTTTATTTCACACGATGGCGTGTACGACTTTAGAAGTATGTACGGTACAACCGATGAAATGTTTTTCGAAAATTGGGAAAAAGGTGGAGCCTACTGGGAAAAAGAAAATGCCATTGCTCAGCGGTCATTCTCACAGTCGCCCAGTAATTTTGTCGATAAATGGAATACCCCAATTTTAATTATCCAGGGTGGAAAAGATTACAGGGTTCCGGTTGAACAAGGTTTGCAGGCTTTTCAGGCAGCACAATTAAGAGGCATCAAAAGTCGTTTGCTTTATTTACCCGATGAAAATCACTGGGTGCTTAGTCCGCAGAATGCTATCGTCTGGCAACGCGAATTTTTTAACTGGCTTAAGGAAACACTTTAGAAATTATCAGAAGTAATATATTTTTAATCTGCTATACCCTGAATGAATTATTGAATGAAAGCGACGTTTTTGAATCTCTTTAAAATTATTTTCTTAGTATTATTATATTTTTCCGGAAACGCTCAACTCCCCACAATTAATATCAATGATGCCAATGTCAATACAAATAAAGTTACTTATGGATTAAAATCTTATGAAAAAGATACTGTTCTGGTTGACAAGAAAGAATTTGGCATCAATCTGAATCAAGGGTACTTTACGGATAACTGGTCAGGTGGGGCAAAAAATTCTGTTGCGGTAGGCTTTCTGTTTAATTATCTTAGAGAAGTACAAAATGGAAAAAATATATTGCGGAATGATTTCCAGTCGCAATATGGTATTGTCAGTAATGCTGGACAACGCAGTAATAAAAATATTGACAGGTTATATTGGGACTTCAAATATGGACGAATGCTCAGTAAAGACTGGCGTTTTATAGCAAATGTTAATTTTTTGTCTCAGTTTAGTCCAGGATACAAGTATAGCATCGTAGGGGATAGTCTGGAAAGGAAAGACAAGATTTCTGGTTTTTTAACCCCAGCCTACCTGACCGAAATGATCGGTTTTGAATATAAACCAACACCCAGTTTTTTTGTCAACATTTCACCTGCGGCATTACGCCAGACAATTGTAGCCGATACCAGTATATATTCATACACGCCGGATCAGAAAAACTATGGGGTTGATATCGGGAAAAAACTTAAAACAGAAGTGGCACTCGTGCAGATTGTTGCTAATTATGATAAAGATATTGCCAAAAATATGAATCTGAAAGTCAGGTATCTGATGTATGCTACTTATAAAAACATAGATTCACCAGATAACCGGCTCGATCTTCTTTTAACGGCAAAATTCAAAAAGTATTTGAATGCCAATATTGGGGCAATACTGGTGTATGATGACGATCAGAGTTCGCGGATCCAATATGCACAATCCCTGTACATGGGTTTTTTATATGTATTCTGACTTATTGGTAATAGTATAATATCTAATCGTGATTCTTTAACGGGCAGGGCAGTTTATCTGTTTCCTGCCTGTTTAGTTTTAAATTTACTCCGGAACTTATCGAATAAGAAAATGAATGAATGGTACAACATTGAAGACGTGGACACAATTGACTCTCCTGCACTCCTGTTTTTTCCTGAAAGAATCAGTGAGAATATTAGTAGAGTGAAGGAAATGCTACCTTTGGACCGGCTTAGACCCCATATTAAAACGCATAAAACAAAAGAAATAGCCGAGATGCAGGTGGCTGCGGGCATTACCAAATACAAATGTGCAACCATCGCAGAGGCAGAGCTATTAGGGATGGTGAAAGCAAAGGATGTGCTATTGGCTTACCAACCATTAAAAGCAAAGGCCCTGCGTCTGATTCAACTCATTCAGTCATATCCGGCTACCTCATTTTCCTGTCTGGTTGATAATGAGGTCACAGCAATAATGTTGTCTGATTTAGCTTCTGCCGCGGAAATGAATATTTCAGTTTATCTGGATTTAAACGTGGGTATGGACCGGACTGGTATCGTCCCTGAAATTGCTCTTGAATTATATGAAAAGTGCAATTTGTTGCCCGGGATTAAAATGCTTGGATTACACGCCTATGATGGCCATATTCACCATCCTGATCTGGAGGTGAGACGGACTATGTATGAGTCGTCTTATACGCGTATTGCCCTGCTGGCCGATCAGTTGGTAGCCAAAGGATTTGAAATTAATATCATAGCCGGCGGATCACCCAGTTTTCCTTTTCATTTAGAGAATGGTCGGGTGGAGTGCAGTCCTGGTACATTCGTATTATGGGACAAGGGCTATGGTGAGGAATGTGCCGAACAAGACTTTCTTTCTGCCGCCCTAGTGCTGACCAGAGTAATATCTCAACCCACTCCTACAAGAATTTGTATTGATTTAGGCTATAAGTCAATAGCATCAGAAAATCCACTTGACAGAAGAGTATATTTTATTAATGCGCCTGATTTGCAGCCAATAGGGCATAGCGAAGAGCACATGGTGATAGAAGTAGGAGAGGGCCACTCCTGGAAAATAGGGGATGTTTTATATGCGATGCCAATCCACATCTGTCCTACAGTCGCCTTGTATGAATCGGCTGTCACAGTTTCAGATCATAAAGTGGCAGGTCACTGGAAAATTATAGCCCGTGACAGGAAATTGGCGTTTTAAGAAACTGAAAAAAATTAATTATTGAGGTAAATCGTAATGTATCGTAAAGGGTTTGTCTTCGGAAAATTTGTTTAATACCCACAAAAAATGCCTCCAAAAAGTAGACACTTTTTGGAGGCATTTTTTGTGATCAACTGTGCAATTATTTATTCTCTTTTCCCATTTTAAGTGCCTGGGTAGTAATAAAATACTTGGTAATCATATTGGGTACTTCCCATTCAGGAAGTTTACCAGCTTTAAGGAATTGCATATACTTACTGGTTACTTCACCGAAATGAGCCTCATGACCCGTTTCATAACTCTGTGGAATTACTACTTCCCAGCCTTTTGCGATCTTCTTTAATTCGATACCAGCAAATTTTGTCTGTAATGACTTGAATTTTTCAGTTACTGCTGCTTCATATTCAGGAGTGGCATTCACTGCTTCGATAAAAAGGACAGGCTTGAAATTTTGTTCTTTTCCTTGTCTTACTACCAGATTGGCTTTGCTGCCTTTCATGATAGAATAATGTGTATCTCCGGTTCCTTCCGGTGCCTGGTAGTTCCAGATTACCGAAACCTTGGCATTGACACCTTTCAATTTGTAGTAGATATCCCCATTGGCATATACATTCAGTACATCATCCTTCAGGTCTTTCTGTAGGTACTCAGGATAGCTGTCAAGCTTAGTAACCAGGTTAAACTGCTCCTTGGTCATGGTAGTTGGCTTGCGGACAGCCCTGGTAATTTCTACATCTTTCTGATAATCCAGAGACTGATCAGGGAAGCTGCTCCATTGGATCAGGTCAACCAGGTGCGTGGTAACGTCCACAATACCTTCCCCCTGTTGTTCCACGTCAAAGAACCATGCCGGACGAACCAAAGGCTCGCCTGAAACATATTTGAAGAAATGGTGTACACTTTCTTTGACCACTGCGGGGTCTTCGGGTGTACCTTTTTGTAATTCTCCAAAAATATCATCAATCAGCGCCAATTCCCGCTGTAGTGTATTGGTGATTTCGTAACGTTCCGTCATGATATCATAAAGTAGTACATTGTTTTTCTCAGCAGAGGCAAATGCTTCTCTCAGCAGGTTAAAACCGTTGTCATCAATGGCCATGGGTTTATCTGCTAGTACATTCAAACCTGCATCAACCGACTTTTTGATGTATTCTGTTTTTTTCTGGTTGTTTCCTGCTAATACGACAACACTACCCGCTTTTTCAGCCAGCATTTTTTCCATAAAATCAGCTCCGCGATATACCTTCTCGTTCCAGCGCGTAGGATCATCCTCCCGGGTGTTGAATTTTTCAATTCTCGACAAATAAGATTCAAGGTCAGGGCTGTCAGTCGCATATACATGCACAGTCGAGTCCAGATCTTCATACATCGTTTTTTGTACCAGCGCAGCATGAAAATGCCCGGGTTCAACCACTATCAGACCGGAACGGCTGGCGGAAGTCTCTTCATTGGTGGTAGTGCTGCATGAACTAAGCATAATTAATAGAGCCAATGAGGCTCCTGATAGCATTTTTTTTATCATTTTTTTGTGGTTCGGATTTCTGATTATCAGATGTTAATTTATTAAAATGGATAATATTCTAAAGTAAATCACGAAAATAACAATAGAATTGTAGTTTTTTGTCTTTTATTAAAGACGAGTTCCTGGACTTTCTCCCTGAACAAAGTAATATTAAATTGAATACAATCTATATTAAACCAATTAAATCATGCAAAAAGTAGTTCACCCTGACCGCGCAGAAGGATTTGTAACCGGCGCTTATTCTGATGGCGTTATTGCCAATGGATTTTTGTTCGTAAGTGGACAGGCCTCAGTAGATTTTAAAACATCTACTTTCGTGCTAGGAACCATTGAAGAGGAAACACACCGTACTTTACAAAACATTAAAGCCATCATTGAGGCAGCGGGAGGTTCCATGGAAAATGTTGTAAAATGTACTGCCCACCTTACCGATATCAAAGATTTTGCCCGTTATAATACTGTTTACAGTGAATATTTCCCGGGTATTAAACCTGCACGTACCACTGTACAATCAGTATTGGGCGAAAATATCAAAGTAGAGATTGACTGCATCGTAAAATTGTAATACTCCCTGCTTCAAAATAGGTAATGGCAAACGGGAATTTGATTTTCCTGTTTGCCATTATAAACGAGGATTTTGACGCAGTTGCTTTCTGGTGAAATTCCACCCTAAGGAATTTCCTTATATAGGCCGAATTTTACCGGCGACATATATTTACATTAAAATATCTCTGCATTAGCCACAACCTCTGAATGCGGTTAGTCTGGAAAAGTAAAAATGATATTACGTCAAAAACCTAGTCGAATCTCACGGTAGGGTCTATTAGCTTTTGAACTTTTACGTGTGCTTGATAAAAGACGAAAGTGCGAAAATAACTATGCTGAATGCCGAATTCTTTTCCGAACAAATTCTTCCCAGGCGACTCTTTCCCATGCTGAATAATTATCTGTTTTAAAGGCCTGTTACATGAATCATATCAATGTTCCCCCTCGTAGTAGGGAGCACCGCAAGTGGGGTAGGCCGGATCGAAAATTTCCAGTGTTCTAAACATCTCCCGTGCAATTTGAAGGTGGCCCTTTCCATTGGGATGCAGCGGATCATTCAGCCATTCTTTATGGACTAACAGCATGTCTGTTTCTTGCCATAGTTTATGATTATCCACTAAAATAATGTTTTCTTGGCTGGCTACTTCCTGCATTATCTTGACATAGTCAGGTAAAGTCTGTCTTTCAGCTGCTTTTTCGAGAATAATGCTGTTGGGTGTATGAAAAATGGGTACCGTTCCCTCTGCTCTAATTTTACTGGCCAGGGTTATTAAATTTTGACGGTAGTCCGTGCGGGACACTTTTTCTTTGGCACAATCATTGGTTCCTATCATGATTGACACCACCGCCGGTTTGAAATGTGCAATGCGCCATTCAAAATCCTTTAACAGATGATCTGTGGTATGTCCGCTGATTCCGGTATTGATGACGACATCACGATATCTGCCCATTTCATATCTGATACGCTCCTGGAATATTTCAGGGTAAGATCTCTCTCCATGGGTATGCTTTACCCCGTGCGTGATACTATCGCCGGTAAAAACCCATATTTTCGGCTCTTTATCTGTTAATAATTCTTTTATTCTCTTATAATCATCATTGTTTTTGCCAGGTAAAATGTTGCCGGAAGTGGCCCAGGCGGAAGATTGCGGTAGAAATGTCCCCAAGATGGAGGCCATTACAGCCTTACCGAAATTGCGGCGATTGGCCGAAAATGTTTTATTTATTTCTGGAATTATCATTTTGATTGATGCGGGTACTATTTAGTAATCGACAAGTCATTTTGTTTAACAGGCTTCCTGCAAATTTGCCTTAATAAACGGCTTTTCATTAAATTGTATAGCAATATAAGACCACTAACCACCTGTTTTACTTGAAAAGGTTCTGTGGAATTTCATTCATTATAATTGCAAATAAAGTGGAGTTCCAGGTGCTATATATATTTTCGAGACACTATATTGGATTTTTAATATCTGTATGTGTACCTGAAAAGTGGTAATATTTTTCATTTACTGACGCTTGGATATCCCGTCAATGCACAATCTTAATATAAAGGGAAAGGGACTGTATTTTCAGGATGAAAGGGGGGAGGATTCATAAAATAAGTATATTGCGCTGAATTCGACTTTTGTTAAAAGCAACTGATGGAGTACCAGTAAAAACTAACCATGTCTTATAAATTACTTCTTTCAATCCTGTTTTTTCTTTTACTGAACCTTCACCCTGTAAAAGCAGAACGTGTTGCAGTACGTGATCAGACCCAATATCCTTTCATGATGCAATTGCCTTCGGCTGAGGTGTTGGCTAACAAGCCTCCAATTGTCGTATTTTTGCATGGACGCAGCTTGTCAGGAAACGATTTAAACAGAGTGCAACGCTATGGCGTGTTGTATAGTATAGACCGTGGAAAAACCGACCTTCCTGCCATTGTAGTTGCACCGCAGAGTACAGGAGGCTGGAACCCTGATAAGGTAATGGAAATAGTAGATTATATAATTGAAAAATATCAGGCAGATGCCAGTCGGGTCTATATTTGCGGGATGAGTATGGGTGCGTATGGAACGATGGAGGTTGCCGGTAAATATCCGGACCGGATCGCAGCAGCAGTGGCGATTTGTGGCGGAGGATCTTTGAAATATGCCTGTAATCTCACAAAAGTACCTTTATGGGTACAGCACGGGACTAATGACCGGGCAGTGCCTGCATCCGAATCAAAGAAAATTGTAAATGCTATCCGCTCCTGTAATGAGGGTGCAGATGTGAAGCTGACGCTTATTACAGGTGGTACACATGGATCTGTAGAGCGTCTCTTTCATCAACAGGAAATCTATAAATGGATGTTTGGATATAAAAAGGAAGTAAATAGCGAAATGACTGCTCGTGCTACCCCATGATGGTTGTAGATATAACTGAAAAGGTCACCCGAATAAACGCAGGTGACCTTTATAGTTTGTGTCCATATGGGCATTATTCTTTCAAAGCATTTTTGATCACTGTAGCTACCTGCTCAACCGACCGCTGGATCGCCGGAATATCGGCCAATGGATTAAGTAAACCGAAATCATGAATGAGTCCTGAGTAGCGCATCAAAGTAACGGGCACGCCTGCCTCGTCCAACTGACGTGCATATGCTTCTCCTTCATCACGAAGTACATCGTTCTCCGCTGTCAGGACCAGCGCTTCGGGTAATCCTTTGAGTTGATTCAAATCTGCCTGAAGTGGTGAGGCATATATTTCCTTCCTCTTTTCATGGTCAGGTAGATAATTGTCCCAGAACCATTTCATCATATTCCTGGTCAGAAACCTCCCTTCAGCAAATTGGGTGTATGATGCGGTCTCAAAATTCGCATCAGTAACAGGCCACAAGAGCACTTGAAGTTTGATTGCAGGGCCGCGTTTCTCTTTGGCCATTAATGCCGTTACAGTGGCCATGTTCCCGCCTACACTGTTTCCGGCTACAGCAAGATTTTTACCATTGACCCCTATGCTTTCACCATTTTCTGCTATCCATGCGGTGACGGCATATATTTCATTAATTGCAACCGGGTATTTGGCTTCAGGGGAGGGTGTATAGTCCGGAAAAACTGCCACAGCTCCACTTTTAACTACCAGGTCACGTACCAGTCTCCGATGGGTGGGATAATCACCCAATACCCAACCTCCGCCATGAATAAAAACAATTACCGGTGCATTTTCCTTTACACCTTCCGGTTTGACGATATGAATATTGACGGAATAACCATTCTGCTGGATTGTTTGCTCACTTTCTTCTATTCCTGCGTAATTCACCTCAACCGATTTTTGCGCTTCTATCAATACATTTCGCGCTTCATCGGGGCTTAATTCTTCCATGGGTTTACCATCCTGTGCATTCAGTTCAGCAAGAAATTCACGGATTTTTTTAAAATTTTGAGGGTCTTTCTCTCCTTTTGTTTTTATTTCATTTCCCATTGGTAAGGATAATTAAAATGTGAATAATACATAAAGGGCCAATAGATTCGTTGGTTGTACCCTGAAATTTGATTCATATCAAGCTCATTTCGGCAATGGGTAAGTTAAACGCTGCATTCTTTGAACAGAATGAGTAATGATTGCCGAAATTGCCTAAAATGAAAAGTATAATATTCAATTAACCAGAACAGCTTAAAATTGTTTTAGGAAAAAGGATAAGGAAAATAGTATAGATTTTGGCTCAGGAATTTATATATTGCCAATCTTGCAGCAGATTTGAATATAAACCAGTTGCAAGATTCCTCCTCCTTTTGATATATAAAGATTTCAATATCTCTCCTGAACTGAATATATTTAACTGATAATTGACTTATATTTCACGATTATAATTTCTAATTGTGAAATACAAAGAATATAAATACGATTTGATTGAATGATTATACACATGAAAATTTTTAAACTCTTCGCTATTTGCTCTTTCGTTTTTTTATTTGCGGGCTGTGAAAGACAAGATCTTACACCTGGAGTAGTTGGCTTCTGGCAGGGTAAATATGGCATCGGGAATAATTATCCGGGAAACGGTTATAGCTATCTATTCAGAGGAGATGGTACGGTAAGGGTTTTTGATGGCAGTGACACGACTTTAGCCAATAAGGCAGAAGGTACCTATACTTTCCTGAGTTATGATGTCACTACAACCTATACATTTCTCAATGGTGGCGATACCTACTCCAGTACAGGTAAGGTTAATGTGAAGCTCAACTTTATTGAAGGTACATGGGGAAGGGGAAAAAGCACCTCCGGAATGGGGAGCTTTTTTATATCACGTCAATAGCCGATTAGTTTTCTTGATATACCTATCAGAATCAGGTAGCGATATGGTTGTACCAGCGTGACTTAGATGGTACAACCATATACACTTATTGATTCCGCTTATTCTTGTTTTTCTTATGTTGTTTTGGCGCACCTGATTTCTGCGAAACCGAACTTCCGATTAATTTGTGTGCCAGTTCTTTTTCCCCCATTTTTAACAATCTGGAACGTATCCAGTTTTTCATTTCCGGTTTGTACCAGAAGAAATAATTGTTTTGTATCTGCTTTTCCTCCCTGGTTTTTGCAGTCTTAATTGGCTGTAGGGTATACGGGTGAACCCCACTATAGTAGATCACCTCCGCCACGGTCATAGGGGTGGGAGTGAAGTCCTGTACCTGTTCCAAACGAAAGCCAAGATCTTTGGTTTCTGCTGCCAGATTTGCCATATCAGCTTCTTCACAACCTGGATGAGAACTGATGAAATAGGGAATCAGTGGTTGTTTCAGATCATGCTTTTCCTGAATCTGATCATATTTTTCTTTAAACTTCCTGAAGTATTTGAAAGATGGTTTTCGCATAACTTTCAAAGTAGCATCAGAGGTATGTTCAGGAGCAACTTTCAACCGGCCAGACACATGCCGGGTTACCAATTGTTCCATATACTCATCATGGTTCTGATCTTTGTTGTTTTTGTTAAAATCATCCACCAGTAAGTCATACCGGATTCCAGAACCAACAAACGCTTTTTTGACGTCAGGGTGAGCATCTACTTTCTGGTAAATCTGGGTTAATGGCTTATGAGAGGTATCGAGATTGGTACAAATAACCGGATGTATACAACTGGGTGCCTGGCATCGGTTACAAATACTCTCATCTTTCCCTTTCATACGGTACATATTGGCAGACGGACCACCCAAATCAGATATATACCCCTTAAAATCGGGATGTGCTACCAGTTGATCCACCTCTTTCATGATCGATTCTTCTGACCGCGATGCAATAAACTTACCCTGGTGAGCGGATATTGTACAAAAACTACATCCACCAAAGCAACCTCTATGCATGTTGATGGAAAACTTAATCATTTCGTAAGAGGGGATAGGACCTCTTTTGTTATATTTTGGATGAGGAAGTCGTGTATAGGGCAAATCAAAAGATTTGTCCATTTCTTCTTCCGTCATTGTTTTGTAGGGTGGGTTAATCACCAGAGTCCGGTTTCCTACTTTTTGTACTATTCGGTTGGCTTGCCATTTGTTAGATTCTACTTCTACAATTTTAAAATTGGCAGCATATTTTATTTTATCTTCAAGGCAAGTCTCGTGTGAAGCCAGTTCTACGGTATTCCAGTCGTTATAGGCCTGTACTTCTTCCGTGGTATTTTCCATATAGGCAATTTGCCTCAGGTCCTTAATACTACTTAATGAAACGCCTTCCTTTACCAGCCTTAATATTTCACGCAGGGGTTGTTCTCCCATGCCATAGACCAACACATCAGCCGGTGCATCTTCCAGAATAGTAGGAAGCAGCGCATCCTGCCAGTAATCATAATGGGTAACACGCCTGAGTGATGCTTCAATTCCTCCAATCAGGATGGGTACATCCGGATATAACTCCTTTAATATATTGGAATACACAATGGTAGCATAGTCGGGCCGAAAGCCTGCCTCACCCCCTGGTGTGTAGCTGTCGTTTGATCGAAGTCGCTTGTTAGCGGTATAATGATTAACCATCGAGTCCATACATCCGGCAGTGACACCGAAGAAATACTTAGGCCGGCCAAATTTTTTAAAGTCGCGCAGATCATCTTTCCAGTTGGGTTGCGGTATAATGGCTACCCTAAACCCTTCACTCTCCATGATCCGGCCGATTACGGCTGTTCCATAAGATGGATGGTCCACATAGGCATCGCCAGAGACGAGGATGACATCAATATCATCCCATCCTCTCAAATCGACTTCTTTCTTCGTAATAGGCAACCAGTCTGTAAGCGGTCTTTGTTTCTTAGTAATCATAGTTACAAAGTTACATGAAAAATGTCTATTTCTTGTGAATGTACAATTCGAATAAGTTAAACAGGCTTTATTTGAACAATCAAAACTCCGGATAAATGAAAGAAGCATCAGAGTGATTAAGCTCCCAAGACTATCACTTATTAAAAACATATATATATTTGTCTACGATCACTATTACTTACTTCGAACATTAATTCAAATCTACTATGTCATTATCAGCGGCTTTAATATCCGAGTTGAAACACGAAACAGCCAGTACGCTTAAAATACTGGAAAGAATTACGGATGAACATCTGGATTGGCGTCCGCATGAAAAATCAATGACGCTGGGAGAGTTGGCGGCACATGTGGTGGAATTGCATAACTGGGCCGGCGAGGCGATTTCTAAGGAGGTATTTGACTTCAAAGTTCATTACGTACCCTTCAAAGTAACTTCGGCCAGTCAATTGACCTCAAAACTGGAAGCTGGAATCGCCCCAAACATTGCTGCTTTGGAAGCGATTGATGATGCTGCATGGATGACGCAGTGGACATTACAAGCGGGTGATTGGGTGATTTCTACTATGCCCAAAGCCGCTGCAATCAGATTTATTGTGAACAACCATATTGTGCACCACAGAGGCCAGTTGACCGTATATTTAAGACTATTGGATATCCCGGTACCGGGGATATACGGGCCTTCAGCCGATGATGCAAACTAAAAAATTCTACGGTGAGCTGAGCGTATCAGGCTCACCGTTTCTTTTAGCATAAATGCCATTGAGATTTTAAAAATTACAGTAAGTTAACCTTAAAAAGTTATAAGGATTATTGCGGATGGAATCAGCATTCAGGAAAGCAACCCAGGAAGATCTGCCTGCGATCTGGGGTATATTAAAAGGGGCAATTCAACGCAGAAAAGAAGACGGTAGTAACCAATGGCAGGACGGTTACCCCAACCCGACGGTCATTGGGAATGATATTGAAAAAGGGAGCGGGTACGTACTGACCAACAGCGATGAGATTATTGGATATTGTTCCATCCTCATCAATCAAGAGCCTGCTTATGCAGATATTCAGGGGAAATGGCTGACAGAAGGTGATTTTATAGTATATCATCGGGTAGCTGTATCAGCGGCTCATTTGGGTAAGGGTTATGCAAAACAACTGTTGCAGCATATCGAAACCTATGCACGTGAAAACAAGATTTTAAGCATCAGGGCAGATACTAATTTTGATAATCCGGGGATGTTGAAACTGTTTGAAAAACTTGGTTATGTTTACTGTGGTGAAGTATTTTTCCGCGGGTCGGCCCGGCGGGCTTATGAGAAGGTGGTAGGGGAGTAGTTTCAGTTTTGCTCTTTGGCTACCCGGAGCCTTTTCAGCAATCTGACTGTTTTTCGCTTGTATTTTCAGATTCCTTTGCGACTAACCACATTTCTTCTGCGGACTCAATCCAGCGAAAAATTAGTATTTTAAATGGAAGGGCAAGCGTAGAATATGTGTTCCGGCACTACAGCCCATAGCATGCACTTCTTATTACTGTTCATCTTTTTTTATATACATTCAATGATGAAAATGTTGATAGCGAATCGCTTTGAATTTAGAGGTTCCAGTCAACGTCAATCGTGGCGTATCAATGGTATATTTACAGTGGATGGCAAACATTCTGGCTATGGTATGGTTTTTAAATAATCAAGTTTCAACTTTTCAAAAAAAGGGCTGCTATTTACTGTAAAATATTGAGGCTGAAATGGCCATTCCAATAGCCATATTTTAGTTTTAATATTAAAAAAATCGTAATTTGTAAGACACTGCTGATATATCAATGACTGAACCGACAAGAGTATTTGATTTACTAGAATTTCAGGAGAGAAATACGCCCGGAATCAATATCTTCAATTATAAGGAAGAGAATGAATGGGTTGGCGTGACTACCTCCGAATTTATTCAACGCGTACGGACCATTTCAAAGGGGTTGCTAGAAAGTGGGATACAACCCGGAGATAAAGTGGGACTGATAAGCGAAAACCGGTTGGAATGGAATCTCCTTGATTTTGCCATTCAGCAAATCGGGGCTGTTGTAGTTGCGGTTTATCCCAATATTTCTGACCATGATTACGTGTTTATTCTGAATGATGCAGAAATAAGTTTCTGTATCGTCAGTAATGAAAAATTATATGCACGTTTGCATGCGCTCAGAGAGAAAATCCCGGCACTGGATAAGATTTATACTTTAAATCATTATACGGGTATTCCGCATTGGCAGGAAATGGTAGCTCGTGGTGCCACTGTCAGTGATGCCCGTATTGATCAGCTGATGGACAGCGTTCGCTCTGATGATTTGGCTACGCTGATCTATACGTCAGGTACTACGGGGCATCCAAAAGGAGTGATGTTATCTCATGAAAATATTCTGGCAGATGTAGCCAGTTCTGCTTATTCATTCCCTGTACAGGCGTACGATCGTGCGTTGACTTTCCTTCCTGCGTGCCATGCCTACGAGCGGATTTTTCACTACGTCTATATTAAAATAGGGCTTTCGATTTATTATGCTCAGTCGATGGATACGATCGGTGAAGATATGGTTGCTGTACAGCCACATATTTTCTCTGCTGTGCCACGTGTTCTGGAGAAGGTGTATGAGAAAATCATGGCCAAAGGCCGGCAATTGACCGGTATCAAAAGCAAATTGTTTTTTTGGGCAATTCAACTGGGCGAGCAATACGATCTGGACGAATCAAAGCTGAGTGGCTGGTATAAATTTCAACTGGGTATTGCCCGTAAATTAATTTTCTCAAAGTGGAAAGAAGCGCTGGGAGGGCATATAAAAGGAATTGCGTCCGGAAGTGCCACTCTGCAAACGCGTCTGCTCAGGTTATTTCTGGCAGCTGGTATACCGATTTATGAAGGATACGGTCTGACAGAGGCAGGTCCTTGTTTATCAGTTAACTGTCTGAAACGTGGCATGAAAATAGGGACTGTGGGTTTGCCATTGGTTGGCATTGAGATAAAGCTGGCTGAAGACGGGGAAATTCTGGCAAAGGGAAAGAATATTATGCAAGGTTATTATAAAAATCCCCAGGCAACAGCAGAAGTCCTCAAAGATGGGTGGTTGTATACCGGAGATATTGGTCAATGGGTAGAGGGAAGGTTTCTCAAAATAATTGACCGCAAAAAAGAAATGATCAAGACTTCAGGAGGGAAATACATCGTGCCGCAGCAAATCGAAGCCACTCTTTCACAGTCAGATTATATACAGCAGGTCATGGTAGTAGGGGAGGGACGTAAGTTTCCTTCTGCTTTGATTGTTCCGGATTTTAACAAACTCAACGAATGGCTGATTTCCAGCGGGCATAGCCTGGCCAATTCAGACAGGGGTATACTTGCCGGTAATCCCCACGTTAAAGCCAAGATTAATGAAGAAGTTAAACGGCTGAATATTAATTTTGGTAACTGGGAACAGATCAAGGATTTTGTTTTAATACCTGATGAATTCTCGATAGAGAACGGTCTGTTAACGCCTACACTGAAAATTAAAAGAAAGAAGATAGAGCAACAATACCACGATAGGATTGAAGCGATTTATAGCTGATAATTTCCGTAAATATAAGCTCATTAAGACCAGATTGAAAATTGCTGAAAGAAGTGAATACCTATTCATTTCCTTCAGCAATTTTTATTTTATAATTGCTTGTGATTCAGCTTGTAGCGTTGATTCGTTTTTATATTTGGCATTTAACCGGGCGGGCAGTAAAATTTCACGTTTCCCTGAAAACAAAAAAAATCAGAGATTTCTTTACGGTAATTAGCGTGCAGTGGAACCTTTAACCAAATGCATAATCCTGATACCTATGCCCCTAACTGAACTCCCTGATAAAACCTTATTGATTTTACTGAAGGATGATGGTGCCGATGCTTTCGAGACGATATACCGACGGTATTGGCGTCAGTTGTTTGTCTATGTGTATCAGCAGACCGGTTCCAATGAAGAAACCAAGGAAATTGTTCAGGAACTCATGCTTAGCCTTTGGCAAAACCGTACCACATCAGAAATCAACAATTTAAAAGCCTACTTGTTTATTGCGGCACGTAACCTGGCTAATAAGTACTTCAGAAAGGAAATAAATCTACGTAAATACAGAGAATACCGGTTGATGCAGGAGATATACGAAAGCGCCGGGGATGATGAAATAGTCAGTGAGAAACAACTTTCTGATGCCATTGAAAAAGCTTTGCAAAGGTTACCCGAAAAAACGGCTTTGATTTTCCGATTGAATAAGCTGGGTGATGTGCCAGTGAAAAATATCGCTGATCAGATGGGTTTGTCCAATAGGGCAGTGGAATATCATCTTACCAAATCTATGCGGGTCGTGAAACGAGACCTCCTGAAATTCCTGTCTGAAAACTAAAACTCAAAAAGTAATTCCAAATTAACGATAGAATAGATGACAAACGGAGAATTCGAAAGGCTTAGTGAAAGGTATAACAATGGGAAGTGTACACCCGAAGAAATTGCCTTTATTGAGACCTGGGTAGAATTGAACTGTGGTGTTGACCAACATGATGCAACGATTTTCGGCAGTGAAGCTGATGCTACTATTACAGAAACCGAAATATGGCAAAACATTCAGATATTTTCGGGCCTTAAACCAAAACCCAAAAAGAAATCAAAAAGGAACTGGCTTATCTCTACAGTAGCTGCCGCTGTGACCTTGATTGTCATATCAGTGGTAATTGGACTCAGAGAGCAGCCTGGAGAATTGCCTTTGGCAGGACTTGAGACTTATAATACTTCTCTAAGTGAACAACGTATAATTCTGCCGGACAGCAGTATTGTAATTCTTTCCGAAGGTGCCAGTATCATCACAGACGAAAATTATGGTGAACATAACCGGACTGTCCGACTGACAGGGGAAGCATTTTTTGATATTAAGCGAAACCCTAATAAACCATTCCTTGTGTACAGCGGTGAGCTGGTGACAGAGGTATTAGGAACAAGTTTTCACGTAAAACCAGGTCTTGATAATAAAGCGATTGAAGTTTCAGTAGTCACTGGTAAAGTATCCGTTTACGTAAGCGAAAAAGACCATACCCAAAGAAAAAGCGGGGTGATTATTATACCAAATCAGAAAGTAGTATTCAATACAAAACTTAAAACCATCCGGCAGGATATAGTGGATGAACCTAAAATTGTCGGAAATAAAGCATTGAATTCTGTATTCAATTTTGATGCTATACCTGTAAGTGAAGTCCTTGATGTACTTCGGCAAGCATATGGGATCGATATCGTATTGAGTAAATCAGGCATAGGTGACTGCCGGTTTACGGGTGATTTATCTGGCTTTGAACTTTTCAGACAGCTGGATTATATATGTGATGTAATAGATGCAGAATATGAAGTGCGTGGTACAACCATTTTTATGACCGGAAATGAATGTCAGACACTGCACTGAATGAACAGGAATTTATTAAATATTCATAAAACTTAACCTCATATATATGGATAAATAACAGTTTACCATTTCCCACGTGGCTTTAAATCATGTTGTCCCTTCCGGAGCATTTGAGACTATCACTGCTATACAGTGAGCCATAAAAAATCCCGGCCTAAACCATTAACAATCGATCAATGAACAAAATCTTCACTCCACTACAGATCTGGCAGGTTATGAAAATGACAGTCTGCCAGATGGCATTACTACTTGTATGCTGCGGGGCTTCCTACGCATTTACTGCCGCGGGCCAAAGTGTACTTGAAAAGAAAGTATCGCTTGATGCCCAAGGATTACGACTTAAAAAAGTGCTTTCCATGATTGAAGAACAGGCTGATGTCCGGTTCGTTTATAGCCCGAGTGCAATTGATGTCTTTCAGAAGGTAAACTCAAAAGCCGAAAACAAAAGACTGGATCTGCTGCTTAACGAAATTCTTCAACCTTTTTCTATAGCATTCACTGTCTCTGAAGGCAATATGATTTCACTGAAGCGGGTGATTCCCGAACAGAGTCATCCGGACAAAGTTTCTGACATCAAAAAAGGAATACAGAATATTGAGGTCAGAGGAAAAGTAGTTGATGAAAACAATGAACCCTTACCAGGTGTAAGTATTCTTGTGAAGGGAACCCAGCAAGGGACCATTTCAGATGGCAATGGCAATTATCAATTATCTGTTCCTTCGGTCAATAGTTTTTTAATATTCAGTTTTGTAGGGTATTTGAGCCAGGAAGTAGAAGTGGGAAGTCGCAATTTGATTGACATTTCCCTTTTAACAGATACAAAATCCTTGCAAGAAGTTGTCGTAACTGCTTTGGGTATGTCAAAAGAAAAAAGGCAGCTCGGATTTTCGGTAAGTGAAGTGAAAGGCGCTGACCTGGCTGCCACGCAGCAATTGAATCCAGTGAATTCTTTAATGGGTAAAGTAGCAGGTGTACAAATTGACCAAAGTGCCTCAGGACCATTTGGTAATTCAAGAATTGTCATCAGGGGTAATTCAACACTGAGCTCAAATAACCAGCCTATATTTGTGATTGACGGCATTATTGTAGATAATGAGACTGTTTCGGGAGGACGTGATTTTGGGAATGATCTGACCAACCTCAACAGTGAGAACTTTGAAAGTGTTTCTATTCTGAAAGGTTCTTCAGCTGCGGCATTATATGGTTCACGTGCCATTAATGGGGTAGTGCTTATCACTACCAAAAAAGGTAGTAAATCGGAAAGGATTGGCGTTGATGTTTCGCAAAACTTCATGGTATATGACCCTTACAGAGGACCCAAATTCCAGAATGAATTTGGAGGTGGTAGTGTAGGGGCATTCTTTACTGATGCGCGTGATCCTAATTATGCGTCCAACCAAATGTGGGAAACAAAAGTTTTTCCGATTGATCCGATTACGGGTGATCCGTACATTGACCCGGGAGTTAATCGTGAGAATGAAAATTTTGGTCCCCGGTTCAATAATCAAAAAGTACGCAACTATGATGGTACCTGGACTGAATATAAAGCGGTTCCCAATAACTTCCTGGATGCCTTTAAAAAAGGTGCGTTGAGTACTACGAGCATTGCTTTTTCTGGTGGTAGCGATAAAACTACCTATCGTTTTTCTGCTACGCACGATGCGCAATCGGGTATTTCGGTCAACAATAAAATGATCAGGGATAACTTTAATCTCCGTGCCACCCACCAGCTGACAAAATGGTTAAGTACTGATCTGAGCGCTGGATACACCAATACTGACAATACCAATCCACAAAACCTGGCCTGGGCGCCCTACACAGATACATTCGCTGGGGATAACTGGGGTGTTGCCTATACCTGGATGTTTCCTCGTAACTATGATACCAAATACTGGACCCAACAGGCCCAATATACGAGTCAGCTTTTAGGAGGTGCACCAAAGGCCACAAATCCATTGGAGACTAACAAAGTGATGGCACCTGAGTTCTGGTTTAATATGTATAATACTATTGCCACCATGGAAACACGGTCATTTATAGGTCGTTTTGCACTGAATGCAAAAATTACACCTTGGGCAAATCTGACGCTGGAAGGCAATATGAACAATAACTACGATAAATTTGAGAACAAAGCATTGGGCCATATGGCGGACTTCAAAGGCGGATCCTATAATCTCAATCAATCGAAAAAGGAGAGTAATTTCATGAAAGGGATACTCTCATTCAGCAATCTTCAAATAACAAAGGATTTGGGCTTCAGCGGTTTTGTTGGGGGAGAAATGTACAGCTCAATCAGTTCTTTTGCTGATGCCATAACCTCCGGAGGACTCATGGTGCCGGGCAATTACTTTATTAACAACTCCGTCAATTCACCCATAGTGAACGGAGGAATCAATTATAATAAGAAAATAAATTCTGTATATGCCAGTGCTGATTTTGATTTCAAAGATCAGTTATATTTATCAACCACCTGGCGGGGTGACTGGTCGTCTTCTCTGACTTACAAGGATGGTACCGGGTATAATTTTTATAATTATCCGTCGGCCAGCCTTTCCTGGATTGCCTCAGAAACATTCCGACTTCCGGAGGTGATTACATTTGCCAAGCTAAGAGGTAACATCGCAGCCTTGGGCAAGGATACAGAACCGTTTGTGATCAACCCCGGATATAAATTCTCCGGAAAAGTAATCGGTATTCCGGGAGAACCAACCAGGGCAGATTTCAGTTCGACGACTACGCTTACGACGCGTCTGAAACCTGAAAGAAAAATCTCCAAAGAGGTAGGGCTGGAAGCACGTTTTTTCAAAAACCGATTAGGCTTTGATGTAACATTCTATCAGGATAATACATATGATCAGATTATTGATATTTCAGCCCCGATAGAATCAGGTGTTACAGGCGTAAAAATCAACGCGGGCAATATTCAGAATAAAGGGATAGAGTTATCGTTAGACGGAACCATCGTTCGGGCCAATCAGTTTCAATGGAATTCCCGCCTTACTTATTCAAAAAACAAAAACCTGATTGTCTCGCTGGCAGAAGGCAGAAATGATTATCAATTGGGTGGTACTGTTAACAGCGCCAGTTCCTGGGCAGTAGTAGGAAAGTCTTACGGAACAATCCGGTCAACCACACAATCCTTGAAATTTAACAATCCCGATAATCCTGCCGATCCCCGCAACGGGAAGACGGTGCTAGCCTGGCGAAATGACGCCCGTGCCGCATTCCCTCAAAGAAGTAACTCATACCAGGATATAGGCGATATCAACGCAAAATTCAGAGCTGGCTTTAATAATGATTTCTCCTATAAAAGCTGGTCACTCAATGTACTGATTGATGCAAAAATCGGAGGTGATATGGCCTTGTCTTCCATTCGGAATGGTACGCATACAGGGGTACTTCCAAGCACATTGTTTGGGCGTGATGCTGACCACGGAGGTATTACGTTTACCAGTAAATTCGATGGAATTACTTATGATGACGGGATGATTATAGATGGGGTATTTCCCAACGGACAATCTGTTTCCCTGCCTGGGGGTGGTACTGCAAATGTGGGAGGTATGACCTTCAGGGAAGCGTATGAGGCCGGCTTGGTAGAACCTACCCATGCGCCGCAATATTACTATCGGTATGCATCTTCTTCCACTGGAGTAACCGACTTCTGGATCCATGAAAGCAGCTGGATTTCCCTGCGTCAGTTGATGTTATCCTATAATCTGCCAAAAGGCATTGCAAGCAAATTCAAAGTAGATGGTATATCGATCAGTATCATAGGCAGGGACCTGGGTTATATTTATAATTCACTTCCGTTTGATTTTAACCCGGCTTCACTCAACTCCAATATGACATCAGCAGTGGGTGAGGAAGGATTTTTACCGATGATCCGATCTTTCGGTGGGTCCTTAAAAATTCGTCTGTAATACGTTTACTGAAGGTATCATAACATGTAAATTTTAGGGAAATGAAAAGAAAGTATTTATATATCTCAATTGCAGTAATCTCGAGTTTTTTGACAGGCTCCTGCACCAATGATTTTGAAAAAATAAATGTAAATCCCAATGTAGTTAGTGATGTGGATGTAAGGTTGTTATTTACTTCATCACTCGTCCCTATGCAAACTGCGCGTGGAGGTGAATATTGGAATGAGGGATTTACACACTTTTTATCAGCTGTCCAGTTGGTTACCGGTCAGACTTATCAGGTTTCGACAACCGCTGTCAATGGCCGGTATAATTTGTTTTATAGAAGCGTTTTGCCTAATCTGGTAGAAATCAGGAGATTGATTTCACTCAAGGAGGATAAACAAAGATATGAGCAAATCAATGCCATTACTTATATACCACAAGTAATGATGGCCCTCAAAGTGAGTGACATGAACGGCTCTATCCCTTATACAGAGGCTAACAAGGGTAGGGAAGAGGGAGTTTTCAGTCCAAAATATGATGCACAGGAAACTCTATATACGACTTGGCTGAAGGAACTTTCTGATGCCATTGCCACATTACAGAAAAATGCTGCAGACCAGGTTGCATTCGGTCCCAATGATGTGTTTTTTAATGGTGATGTGACCAAATGGATAAAGCTTGCCAACGGACTGAAACTTAGAATTGCTGCACGGATCCAGCATCAGGACCCAGCAAGTGCCGCACGCATTTTTAAAGAGGTGATGGCGGACCCTGTTGGTACATTGAGTTCCAATGCCGACCAGCTTGTACATGCGAATCCTACCTATTTCCCATTTGGAATTGATGGTTATAATATTGATATCTATAGCCGGCATTTCGCAGTAGGTACTGCTGTTGAGTTTCTCAAAAAGTCTGATGACCCTCGTTTGGGAATTTACTATGACAAAAATTCGCTGACTGGCAGCTATACTGACACACTGGCTAAATACAAGAAGACACTACCTTCCTGGATTAAAAGTGACGACCCTTTGGTTATGTACCAGGGAGGACCAGCAGATTTTCAGTCCAAACCTGAAATCAGTAGCTATTTTGTAAATCCCCTGGATGCAGGTGGTTCCAACAGATATCAATTAATTTCCACGGTGAACCGGAAGTTCTTTGCCCCTACCGTAGATAGAGGAAGCGGGAATGTGATCGACGTTTTATTTTCCTATGCTGAAGTATGTTTTCATATTGCCGAATTCATTGAAAAAGGCTACGGAGCAGGCGCTGATACCAAAGGAACAGCGGCAGATTGGTATTATAAAGGCGTAAGGGCTTCATCAAAAATCATGAATGATATTGCTATTGCGGCTAATTCTGTTTCATATGCTGATATTGATGCCAGAATTGACAAGCATCTGGCCAATCCGAAAGTAAAACTGGATGGGACTGATAATCTCGAAAAGATTTACATACAGGCATTGTTAAATTTCTATCGTGATCCGAACGAGGCATTCACGCTGGCACGACGTACCGGTTACCCGAAATACAACTCTACAATTCTTGCCCGGGAAACCATCAGTGATTCCGTCTTGCCCAGAAGATGGTGGACTACTGATCCAGGCCAGGTCAATCATGATAACTGGATGGCAGCAATGAAGGATCAGGGTTTTACTCCCAATGATTTCACTGTCGCATTACTGAATGAGGAACGCCTATGGTTTGACCAGAAGTCGCCAGATTACGGAAATGGAAATTAGCGGCCTCTGTTAAAGAGGGGATTATAAATAAGTGATTTGGAAAACGGGTATATCTGCGATCCAGATCACTTATTTATTGTTAAACAGATCATTTTTGCATTATAATTAATATCAGATATCATGTTAGGCCGAAAGCAGTTTTTGCAGCAATTGGGTTTGATGGCAGGGGCATTCTCTGTCGATAGTATTTTTAATCAGTTGCATGCTGAGGATATCTCAGCTGCCAATCTTTCCGTGCGTAATCTTTCGCCATTGCAGTTAGCGGCCGACGAAAAATATTGGAGCATAATTCAACAGGCCTATACCACCAATGCCAGTATTATCAATCTCAACAATGGCGGAGTAAGTCCTTCTCCCAGGGTGGTTCAGGAAGCAGTGGAGCGATATAATAAACTTTCCAATGAAGGCCCGTCGTATTTCATGTGGCAGGTACTTGACCAGGGCCGTGAGCCATTGCGTGAAAAACTGGCTGAACTGGCTGGCTGTAAGGCAGAAGAAATTGTTGTGAACCGAAACGCTACAGAATCACTTAATACGATCATTTTTGGTTTAAATCTGAAGCCGGGCGATGAAGTGATCGGTTGTAAGCTGGATTATCCAAATCACATGAATGCCTGGAAACAACGTGCGCTGCGTGACGGAATCATCTATAAACAGCTTGAATTTAATTTTCCGATCGAAAACGATGAGGAAATCGTTGCGGCATACGAAAAGGCAATTACCTCAAAAACCAAGGTTATTCACATTACCCACGTCATCAACTGGGTAGGACAGATTCTCCCTGTCAGAAAGATCAGTGACATGGCACACCGCCATGGACTCGAAGTAGTTTGCGACGGTGCTCATTCATTTGGGTTGCTTGATTTTAAAATTTCTGATTTAGGTTGTGACTACTTTGCCACTTCACTTCATAAGTTTCTTAGTGCACCAATCGGCAGTGGTATGATGTGGATCAGACAGAATAAAATTGCTGATATTTGGCCCCTGCTAGGCAATGGTGACCCCCGTAGTACTAATATTCGCAAATTTGAAACGCTCGGTACCCGAAGTTTTCCTATTGAACAAGGGATTGGCGAAGCGATCAACTTTCAGTTGGCCATCGGAACCAAGCAAAAAGAAGAACGGATCAGATTCCTTAAAAATTACTGGGCAGAGCAGGTAAAAGATATACCGAAAGTAAAACTCAGCACATCGTTGAAATCGGCCTATTCCTGTGCGATTTGCGGGGTAAGTATTGATGGTATCTCTCCCACGGATCTTGAAAAACAATTATTTACCAAATATAAAATTCATACTGTAGGCATTAAATATGAAAATGTAAGTGCTGTACGAGTAACACCCCATGTATATACCCGCTTGCCGGAACTGGATAAACTCGTGAAAGCTATCAAAGAAATCGCAGCGGCAGGGAAATAGGGAACCTGATTGCCCTGCGAACGGCCGTTTTATTCATTTTTCTGATTGTTTCTGTTTTCAGGTAATGCCGGAGGCCAGGGTGCTGCCGGCATTATTATGTATTAAATAGTTGATCCTTAAAAAGTGATTGGTGGATTGCTTCCATCGGATGATGTATAGCAACGGTAAACAATTGGCAACCGGATTATCCCTTTCAATAGCGAGTCCAAAAGGATAGTATCGGAGTCGCGGTCGACTTTCAGTGCTGCAAAGAGCGTGCTGGGCAAAACAGTGGCACTTCCTGAACAGCAAGCTATGGATTTTTTCCGGGCGACAGTTTGCCTTTAACCCAAAAACGGACTGGTTTCTTTTTCAATTGCAAATGAAAGAGGTGATATAGGATATTTATGGTGCTTTTCTTTTAATTAATTGCAACTATTTTTTTGTTTTCACATCCAAAACAGCCTTCACATGCTGGAATATGAGTTGTCGGGAGTTTAATGGGTAGAGTCGACTCTTAGATAAATCCTTAAGAGGTTTGTAGTAAAACGAATACTGTTTTATCACTCTGAGCATTTTTTATCCAGATACCAATTACCCTCATATCTTTGATAATATGGTTTCTCAACATCCTCTAGGGTAAAGCTGGGTAATAACTTAAGAAAATAGTAAGTACATCTATCATACCACGGAAGCGAAAGATCGACATTTCCATTTTTATCAACGGATAAGGCTAGTATTCCTATTCCGTCAAAAGATTTTAAAGTACGTTCAACCTGAGCACTATCTTCCTTTGTCCATAGTACATTTTTGTTTTTGCCAGAAGTAAGTTCAACCGAAGATATCCTGCTGGTAAAGAAGTTAGTTCTTACTCTATACATTGTGTCATGATATGTAACTAGGTAAATACCTTTCCTGTTTACTATGCTCATATCACTAAATTCGGAGTAGTCGATAGTTTTTAAATTGTCAAATTTTTCTTGAAGACTTTCCTCTCGTGAGCATCCACAAAAAGAAATAGCGCATAGGATTACTAAGATGGATTTTATTCTCATTTTTTTAATTTTCTATAACCATTTGATTGAGAGTAATATACTCCCTTTGTTATCGAGCGCTGATCATCTTTTGAATCCCATTGTGAAGGATAACCATTTCGCCTAGTATTTAACAAACTATTTGCATGAGCTCCGACTTGTAACTCTCCGTACCCAAAACCTACAGTATAGCCGGTTGCTCCCCATAGGTAGTTTCCAAAATTCATGAAATTGTGAGCGGTACTTTCCCCTTGGGGAAGAAACAGAGTGTTGGAAGAAGTACCATTATATCCTGCCCCAGAATATTTTTTGATCATTATTGTATTTGAATAATCAAAGTCTCCTCCCCCCTGGCTTTCCCACGCAAAATTTACTTTTCCAGATTCAAAAGCTCCTTGTTCGCTCATCATTGCTTGAATGTCTTTTTCACTTACAAAAGTGATACTAGTAATAGTCCCATCCCTAATGTCCTGAGAATCATTTATAGGGTCAGCAAAATTAAAGTTTTGTCCAACCCACTGTTCCTGCTTGTTTTTTCCTTTGCCCACAGTTGTAGTAGTTCCATACGAACCAATTTGACCTACCTCATCCAAATCATACATTCCTAAGTAAGCGCCACTAGTACCATCAAATCTATATGTACTGTCACCATTTATATCGATATTAGAAATAGGATTGTTTAAAGCATATTGATAAGGTGATACATTAATATACTTTTCAGAAAATCTATCCACCACTCCCCATCTACCAATTTCCGGCATATACATCCTAGCACCGTAATCCAGATATCCAGTTTCCGGCTGCTTCTCTTTTCCGTTGTATTGATATTTGTTCACCGCATCTGTTCCTGTTCTGGTTATACCCAGTCCAAAGGGATAATACTTTCAGCATCTAAAAGAACGTTCAGGCAAAATCACTGGCTCCGCCCTGAATGCAAGTTAAGAGATTTCTAGATTAGCGTTCCGTTTTCGTCTGATTTTTCATTTCACACGGATTTTCAGTTGAAAAAGAAAAAGCTCTCGCAGATTGAGCTTGCCAATAAGTCAGGTGTGAACCTTAAAAGCCTTTCCCGTTATGAACTCGGAACAAGCATTCCACCTGCTAACGCCCTTAAACTCTTGGCTGATGACGTGACAACAGTGAAAGATTTAGAACTGCTACGAAAATTTGAAGTGATTCAACAGCTTACAGGTGAGACCTGCTCGGTGGTCAATACGTTCCTGGATAGGTTATCAGAGACTATAAAGCTAAGCAGGCATATGCTTCGTAAAAGATTGACGTAACCTGTTAACATCAAAAAGCCCTCAAAATGATCCATTTTGAGGGCTTTTTGATACCGTGATTATGCAAAGTTTACAATACTATTTTCCATGAAGAATCAGTATTCTCTCTATATGCGTCTTTTTCATAAGGTAAATCCGCAATATCTAAAACCGATGAATCCATTTTGATAATTTCATCTAAAGATACAACTCGATAATCTTCGTCAGGCAGATTATTCTCCGGGCCAGAGAATTGCCAGTAACCATCGTCAAAATGGCTTACAAAAAGTATAGGAGACTGTCTTTCTAATATGTATTTTGTAGTTATGACCGCAGTATTTAAATCATCTGCGAATTTTTTCTTAATTTTCATTGCTCTCTGTTTCCTTTTTTTAGATTCTCTTCTTTCGAAACAACTCTCAAATTCGAATTACTATTCGATCCGCCCAAGGATCTTGGGATTGTATGATCTATTTCTGCTTGGTTCATATCTGCTTTTTCTCCTTTTTTACTTTGCTTGGGAGTGTTTAATGGGCGTCCATCACCATCACTTTTAAGATTACCCCCATTTTGTTTTTTATTCTCTTCTAAAATCCGTTTCCGTTGGGCAGGTGTAGTTTTCCTTCCATCTCCAACGGTATTTGGTTCTTTCAAATGTGAATATTTCCCCGTATCGGAATTATTCCTGCTATTCTGTGTCCCAACGTCACTTTTTGAGCCATTTGCATTTACTCTCCCACCAGTCATTTCACCTCTGGCCGACATGGCATAGCTAACCGCAGGGCTATGAGTATCATTTGCTCCGACCTTCAGTGACAAGTCGGTTAAAGCAGCCACTGCTCCTGAGGCTATTGCAATTTCTCCTACAATGACGAGTCCTTCAGCTAACGCCGCCCCAATTGCAGGTAAATAGGGTAATGCCGGACAGAGAGGACAATCCCCATTAGGATCACTACGCAAGATAGGGTTATTCCAGCCATATTGGTAGGTAGAATAGTTTTCCTGTGTATCTGTGACAGGATCAACCTGCATAAACCTTCCGATAGATGGATCATAGAACCGCTTCATCAGATCCATATACCCGGTCTCAAGTTGATTTTCTCTTCCCAGGAACGTGTAACGGTTTACCCCGTTTCGGGTGGCATTGGTTTGCGCCGGATTATCCCTTGCAATGGCCAGTCCAAAAGGATAATAATCCGTTTCCTGTAAGATATCACCATTTTCACCAAAAACAACCCGTACATTGCCTAAGTTATCTTTCAGGTAATATTGAAACGCCAAAGTATCCCCACTTGGTACAATCTGGCCGTCTGAGATGGCGATGCGTTTTAGCTCATTGCCAGCATCATACTCAAAAGCCCCGGCGTACTTGATATTTACTGTATCCCCTGCATATTGGTGTTTGCTGCCGGACGCATCATAATCATAGCTGTAGGTTTTACTGTTCAGCGTTACTGTTTTGGGCAGGTTCAGCTGGTTATAGGTCAGCGTGCCACCCCGGTTGCCGTCAGAGGTCATGGTGCCGTTGGCATCATAGCTGTAGGAGCTCGTGCCGCTTTTGACCCCGGTGTTGTGGCCACTGGCATCGGTAAGATAGCTGAGCCGGTTGCCGGTATATAGGTAAGTAAGATTGTCTACCGCAATGCCTGGAGGCACCCGGCCCCGTCATAGGAGAAGTCCATCCCGCTGGTAAAGGTCTTTGGGGATGCTTTTCCTATTTTTCCATCATAAATCAACTTTCGGGTTAACTTATTTCAGGACGAGACAATTGTAGCACTGTCGCAAAGGAAAAAGAATGGTTGACAAAGCGACTCAAGCATTAGTTGAAAGAGTGTATTTAAATTTCGAGCCTTCTATTTACTGAATTCCTTTAACAACCTTGATAACTCCCTATAGACCAGAGGTGCGGTTTCAGAACCTAATGAATTTACTTCACCATAGGGTGCCTTGTCCCGGCCATAGGTGTATGGTGCTTGGGTATCCCATTGACTTTTTGGGATGATATATCCGATTTCATCATTTGACAAGCCACCAAAAAATGTAAATGGGTGGTTCGTTACCTGTGACCGGAGAGAAGGTACTTCCAGGGGCTGAATACCAAAATCACCTCCCTCAGGGGCTTCTACGCCGCCGTTTAATATTTCCGGATAGAGCTCGCCCGGTACGTGCATAAACAAGGCCGGTCCCAATGACCAGGCAGCAACTTCCGAACGCAAATGTCGCCACTTTATATAGCCTCTGTCGAAAATTCCGATAAATCCCGCCAGTTGGAAAAGCTTGTTGTCATTTGGCAGCGTGATACTTCTGGCCTGAATATGCAAGGCTGCTTTATCCACCACTTCCACCTTTTTGTCTTCCAGAGCTTTTAATGATAACATCGCCAACGCAAGCCCCTGGGCTTCTGCCTTCTCAAAAGTGGCACCTGTCAATTGATTCCCTGTTACGGGATGTGTTAAGGTATCGGGAGGACGAGTAGTCATCAAACCGCCTATGGCACCATTCATAAAAATGGCGACTCCCCCAAGCCCTTGCTGTATCAGCGAATCCTTCTGATAGATACCTTCTTCTACATATTTTCGATAATAATGTGGGAAATCCGAGGTTAACATCAGATTCTCTGACCACAGGGTTTCCGGATGGTTGCCCCAGTTCAGCAGGGTTCCGAGCGTTGCATTAGATTCAGCATCTATCACCTGCATCAGACGGATACCTGCATCCATAACATGAGGTTTTCGGGAGTCGCCTACCAAAGGTATTGCATTGGTGAGATCTTCAGCAAATTTAAGTTTGGCTGGTCGGGCGTTGTCAACTGCTTTTTCAATAGATTTGACAATCTGATCTATCACCCACTCCTTATAGACATGATCCACACCGCTTTTGAAGGGTGATGGTCCCCACATGCCCATCAGGTCGGGGGAGGAATGAACGTGTGTACTTGCTATAATGGCGTAGTCAATAGCCAGGGAATCCTTGAGGCGTTTTCGAACGGTTATAACGTCGTCGTTCCCAAAGCCCATCATGTCGATCACGCACAAAGCAATACGATGAGCACCATTACGCACGACCATTGTTCGTGCCCAAAGCGAATCATTTACGCCATTGGCCGGACGACCCTGATGAAAACCTGCCAGCCAAACGGCATCAAATTTCCCATTATTGTTAAGATCATTATAGGTATCACCTTCTTTCGGGTTATACCTGCCATCCCTGTTAGCGTCATTCCAGGTATCAAAACCCGTGGGTGTAACAGAAATTTTAGAGAACCCGATTTCAGAAATATGCTGATCAGCAGACTTCAAATTTATATTGACGTCGTACCCCCGGTGGCGATCCCGAAATTGAATATTGCCTATAATCAGGACGATTACTGCTAAAACCAAAAAGCCAACGCTGAGGCGGCGAATGAATTTTTTCATGAAGAGAGTCTTTGCTTGTTATTATTGTTAAAAAGTATCATAATAGTCATTAATGAGGTTTTTTACATACATTATACTTAAAATTAAGTTTTATGTATTGAAAGGTTTCTAAACTAACGACTTACAAAGCTATATTTTCAGGAATTTTTCAACACAATTCGAGAACGTTACCGGTACTATTTACTTATAAAATTCAATTTTGCCGATAATAATTTTGTAAAATTGCTTTTATACGAACTTCACGAGAAATATTTTACCCTTAACCTTATATGAAAAAGAGAGACTTTCTAAAATTGAGTGCCCTGGGTGGACTTGGGGTAGCCGGTGGATTACAGAGTTGTAACGACCAGGCTGGCAGTAAGGTTGCTGATGTGAATCATCCGGAAGTGCTGGAGCTGGCGAGAAAAAAACACAATCAGGCATTCAATATGTCGGGATATGCTGCTCCCAAAATGGATACGGTTCGGATTGCCTACATTGGTCTGGGGAATCGTGGGACGGGAGCAATTAAAAGAATTGTCAATATTGCCAATGTCGAAGTAAAAGCCGTTTGTGACATTCGTCCGGAGAAGGCAGAGAACGCAAAAAAACTACTGGAAGAAAGAGGGCATAGCCCAGAAGTTTATGCCGGATCAGAAGAAGGCTGGAAAGCTGCTATTGACCGCGATGATATTGACCTGGTCTATATCTGTACCCCCTGGAGCCTGCATACACCTATGTGTGTTTATGCCATGGAAAGTGGAAAGCATGCCGCTGTCGAAATCCCGGCTGCGCTTACACTGGATGAATGCTGGCAACTGGTGGAGACTTCAGAGCGCACCAAAAAGCATTGTATGATGCTTGAAAACTGTTGTTATGGTTTCTTCGAATTACTTACGCTCAATATGACGCGGCAGGGGTACTTTGGCGAAATCGTCCATGTGGAGGGTGCCTATATCCATGACCTCTATGATTCCTTGTTTGCCAAAGATAAACGGTATGATTTGTGGAGATTGAGAGAAAATCAAAAAAATGGTAACCTGTATCCAACCCATGGATTTGGTCCGATTGCCCAGATAATAGACCTGAACAGAGGTGATCAGATGGATTATCTGGTATCCATGTCTACCAATGATTTTATGAAAGGTCCTCGTGCGCACAAACTGGCAGAGGATGACGCGGATTTTAAAGAATACGCCGGCAAAACATTTGGTGGAAATATGAATACCTCCATCATCAAAACCCACAAAGGCCGGACAATCATGTTGCAACATGACATTACCAGCCCGAGAGCTTATTCACGCATCCATCTGGTGAGTGGTACCGAAGGTGCTGCTTTACAATATCCTTTACCAGGTAAAATCTCAAAAGGCCATGAATGGCTTTCAGAAGAAGAATTTAAAAAACTGGAAACACAATATGAGCCACCGATTGTGAAACGCATCGGAGAACTGGCCAAGAAAGTAGGGGGTCATGGAGGAATGGATTTTCTGATGGACTGGCGCCTGATAGACTGTCTGCGGAATGGTTTGCCGCTTGATCAGGATGTATATGATGCCGCAAGCTGGAGCTGTATTACTGCCCTTTCAAATTATTCTGTTTCCAACCGGTCGGCCTCAATTGAAGTCCCTGATTTTACAGGAGGTTCGTGGAAATCCAATGCGCCAGTAGACATCACTATGGAAACTGGTGGAAATACAGAGATTAAACTTGTTTAAAATAATATAGTAATTCACCAATAGTTCAGAGTGCGTAATGAATGTAAATGTTTTTAAAACCAATGTAGATTTAGGGGTTGCTGCCGGAAAAGCTGCGGCTGATATTATCAGAAAAGCGATTGAGGAAAAAGGTGCATCCAGTATTATCATAGCCACTGGTACCAGCCAGTTCGAAACACTGAATCAGCTGATTGCCGAGGAAGGAATTGACTGGGGAAAAGTAAGTATGTTTCACCTGGATGAATACATCGGCTTGTCGGTAACGCATGGTGCCAGCTTTAGAAAATATCTCAAGGAACGTTTCCTGGATAAACTTCCACCATTGAAAGAAGTATTCCTGATTAACGGTGAAGTGGATCCGGAGGCTGAACTGGAACGGCTGTCCCAGGCTATCAGCCAACACGCTATTGATGTGGCCCTGGTAGGAATCGGTGAAAACGGACACCTGGCATTTAATGATCCTCCGGCAGACTTTGATACCAATAACCCGTACCTTGTGGTTAACCTTGACGAGCCATGCCGCATGCAGCAACTTGGTGAGGGATGGTTTGGAAGTCTGGAAGAAGTTCCACAACAGGCGATCAGTATGTCGGTAAATCAGATCATGAAATCATCAGTTATTATCTGTTCTGTGCCTGATGTCAGAAAGGCAACTGCCGTGAAAAACAGCGTAGAACAGGAAGTAAGCAATCTGTTTCCTGCCAGTATATTGCAAAGGCATGGTCAATGTGAACTGTATTTGGATGAAGCATCAGCTTCTCAGCTTTCTGAACGTCCTGCTACTGTATAATTTATAAACTTTATATCAATGAAGACGCCTAAGTCACCTAATAGCTCCAGAAGGGATTTTCTTTTGAAATCATCATTATTTATTGCAGGAACCTCCATGGTTTCACCTTACTCTTTTGCTAAACCTACCGCCAGGCCTATCCGTTTGGCACTTGTGGGTTGTGGTGGCAGAGGCTCAGGAGCAGCGGCACAGGCATTGATGGCTTCACCCGACGTTAAGCTGGTGGCAATGGCAGATGTCTTCAAAGATAAGCTGGACTCTGCTTACCATCACCTGACTCAGAATCCCAAAATTAAGGGTCAGGTGGAGGTGGCGGATACGCATAAATTTACTGGGTTTGATGGCTTTCAAAAAGCGATTGCGCTAGCCGATGCTGTAATTCTTGCCACGCCTGCTTCGTTTCGTCCGGAACATTTTGAATTTGCAACCAATGAAGGCAAGCATTCATTTCTGGAAAAACCACTCGCATGCGACGGTCCGGGTATACGAAAAGTTTTAGCCACCGGACAGTTGGCCGAGAAAAAAGGATTATCTGTAGTAGTGGGATTGCAATACCGTTACGAACCTGCCTTGCAGGAACTGGTAAAAAGAGTGCAGGATGGCGCAATCGGGGATTTGCTGTCTGCCAACAGTTATTATATGACCAACCACATTAACCATGTGCCGCGACAACCTGGTCAATCTGAAATGGAATACCAGATGCGTAACTGGCGGTATTTTAACTGGCTCTGGACAGGTTCACCTGCTGGTTTACAGATTCACCATGATGACATAGCCAACTGGGTGATGAAAGGGTTTCCGGTTAAAACCCATGGAATTGGTGGCAGAGCTGCCCTTAAAGGTCCGGATCATGGTGATATTTTTGATCACTTTTACAATGAATATGAATACGCAAATGGTTTCAAATTACATAGTGAAATCAGGCATATCAGTGGAACCGTGGGCAAACGAGGCATCACATTTATCGGGACTAAAGGGAAAGCAGATTTTTTTGATGGCATTAAATCCCACAAAGGAGATGTAATCTGGAAAAAAGATCCAAAGGTGGTGCACAATCCCTACCAGATAGAGCAGGACATATTTATTAAAAGTATCCAGACTGGCAAGCCAGTAAATGATACTGAGTGGGGTGCTAAAAGTACCATGGCTACTATAATGGGGCGTATGGCGGCTCATTCAGGTCTTGAAATTACCTGGGACGGCGCCATGGCCTCTGACATTGTTGTCGCTCCGGAAAAACTGACGTGGGATTCCCCCGTACCTTCGCCCCCTGATGCCGCTGGAAATTACCAGGTGCCCATGCCCGGTATTTCTAAAGTTTAATTAACTTGTTGCTGTAAAAACCTTTCACCAGATGGATGAGTCTAGACGTACTTTCATGAAGAATTTCAGTGGTGCTGTTGCAGGGCTCACCATGCTGCCTGAAACAGGGATGATACCTTTCACACAAGGCCCGACAGAGGCTTCAATATACGTTCAAGCGCAGTTTATGGAATCCTCAAAAAAAAGCATAATTGGAAAATATGGGCCGTGGGCGGCTTCTCTTCGCCCGTCTCCAGCAACCTTGTCGTTCAGAAATAAAAAATGGACCCAGGTAAAAGATTGGCAAAAGACTGCCAAAGCCCGTGCGCATGAATTCATTGCTTCTCCTCCGCAAGGCGATCTGCCAGCCGTTCGAGTTGATAAAAAATATGTTTTTGAAGGTCTGTCGGTTGAAGAAATCTCCTGGCAGTTACCTTATGGCAACCGCACAAAAGCGATTGTATTGAAACCTATGGGGGTACAGGGAAGGCTTCCGGCTGTGCTGGCACTTCACGATCATGGAGGAAATAAATATTTCGGTGTAAGAAAAATAACCAAAACCTCCGCTGACCAGCATCCCATGATGACCGAACATCAGGAGGGTTACTATGGCGGACTGGCCTGGGCCAATGAAATTGCAAAGAAAGGTTATGTGGTAATGGTTCACGACACTTTTACTTTTGGAAGCCGCAGGGTGTTGTATAATGAGGTGGAAGGAATCACATGGGGACCTTGTAATGTGGAGAATAAAAGCGATGCTGATCCGGAAAAGCAAGATCATATCAATGCTTATAATCAATGGGCTGGTGAGCATGAGCATATCATGTCAAAATCGCTTTTTTGTGGTGGTACCACGTGGCCAGGGGTTTTTCTGGCAGAAGATCAAACTGCGCTGTCAATACTGGAAGCAAGGAACGATGTAGATAAGGACAGGATCGGGTGTGGAGGATTATCAGGTGGTGGACTCAGAACCGTATTTCTTGCCGGGCTGGACGATCGCATAAAATGCGCAGTTTGTGTCGGGTTTATGTCCACCTGGGATGATTTCCTCTTACACAAAGCGTATACCCATACCTGGATGACCTATGTTCCTGTCCTTCCCAATTATCTCGAATTCCCTGAAATTCTTGGCCTCAGGGTACCCTTGCCCACACTGGTAATGAATACCAATCAGGATCAACTCTATACGCTACCCGAAATGAAAAAGGCAGACCGTATTTTGCAGGAGGTTTATGAGAAAGCGGGTGCAGCAGACCGGTATAAAGCGGCTTATTATGAGGGTCCGCATAAATTCGACAGGCCTATGCAACAAGAAGCTTTTGCGTGGTTCGATCAATGGCTTAAGTAATCTGCTGTCTGGTGGTGGATTGCCTTTCAATCAAATGACAGGGGAGGATTACCTCTTCTCCTGCAAAATTATTCTTACGGATATGCCTCAGCAGCAACTCACAGCTTTGTCGGCCTATCTCATATGCAGGCTCGGCGATGGTGGTCAGAGCGGGTGAAATCACTTCGCCCATGGGATCATTGGTAAAACCGATTATCCCGATTTCATTACCAGCCTTAATGCCTTTCTCCCTCAGTGCCATTAAAGCACCGATCGCTTTGGGGTCGCAAACAGCGAATACAGCGTCAGGAATATCTTTTTGTAAAAGTAATTTTGTCATATCCTCAGTACCATGCTTTCTTGAGAATCCTGAATGGATAATCCAATCCTGGTTAAAAGGTAGATTATAGTGTTCCAATGCATTTTTATAGCCAATCAGACGATTCTGGGTCAATAACAGCCCTTCTGGTCCTGTGATATGGGCGATCCGCGTATAACCCTGATTGACCAGGTGTTCTACCGCCCTGAAGGCGCCTGTCTGATCATCCTGCATTACTTTGGAGGTACCTTCAATATTCATTATTCTGTCAAAAAATACTATCGGAAGTCCTTCCTGTAGTAATTCAAGGAAACAGTCGGGAGATTGTGTTTTTGAAGTAATACAGACCAGTAATCCATCCAGACTACTCAAGGTAAGTTCTCTGAGCATCTTCGATTCTATCTCCGGGTCGTCGTTGGTTATGTATAAAACAATAGTAAAACCGCCTTCCTGTGCTTTTTCCTGAATACCGGTAATGACTGTGGAGAAATAATAATTAGTGATGGAAGGAATCAGAACGCCAATCTTGCGGGTACTGTTCTGTACCAGACCCGTGGCATTAAAATTAGGCCTGTAATTCAGCTCCTCTGCTTTTGCTAAAACCTTATCCCTGGTTTCCTGGCTTACGTCGTAGGTATCCCGAAGGGCTCTGGAAACGGTGGAAACAGAAATTCCGAGCTGCTTGGCAATATCTTTAATCGTAATATATCTTTTTCTCAAAGGTTTCATAGTGGTTTCTGACTTTTGTGCTAATTCATGACTAATATAACAGCACGCAATGCGCGGGCCATAATTAGTCATTATTTTATTAAAAATTTCATAATAGGGTGTAGTGTAAATTTTTGCTCAACGTAAATATTTGTAAAAATACTGCTTTGTTGATGTCATCGGTAACGTTCTCGCAACTTTAAAGTGAATTTAAAAGCTATTCCTAATTATTCAGTATTATTATTGTGTTAGACAAAATTAAATTCTAGTAAACAGAATTTCAGTAATCTGTTTTTATTGCAAATCATGAATTTTCTTTTACTGAATTTTTTTTAGTATACTAAACCAGTTTATCTATGAACAAAAATCTAATTAATTCAACAAGACTGCTACCCTATGGCTTGTTGCAACTGTGCATGTTGCTCCTCTTCTGTGGGATATCTAATGCCCAGGCATTAAAAGAGGTTAGCGGTAAAGTAACAGAAAAAGCGACTCAATCAACCCTTCCTGGTGTAAACGTTCTCGTACAGGGTACCCAGCGTGGAGTGACCACTGATGCAGATGGGAACTATTCTATTGAGGCCGCTCCGGAAGAAACTTTGGTTTTCTCTTTTATTGGATATGAAAACACTTCTGTGATCGTAGGAAACCAATCAATCATTGATATTGAGATGGCATCATCTCTTACCAATCTGGACGAGCTGGTAGTAGTTGGATATGGAACTATGAAAAAGAGTGATCTTACGGGTGCTGTGGTCAGGTTGGATGCCAAAACCTTTCAAAACCAACCGATGACTCAGTTGTCTGATATGCTTACCGGTACTATTGCCGGATTTAATGCTAATCAGGGTACTACAGCGTCTGGTGGTAGCAGCATGGAAATCAGAGGACCAAAATCGTTAAACGCAGGCACTGAACCTATGCTTGTGGTTGATGGGGTGATTTTTAACGGTTCCATGGCAGATATCAATCCAGCCGATATTGAAACCGTTGATATTCTGAAAGATGCCAGTTCTGCAGCTGTATTTGGGGCAAGAGCGGCTGCCGGGGTAATTTTGGTTACAACCAAAAAAGGAAAAGAGGGGAAGCCTACTATTAACTTTTCTTCAAGCATTGGTGTGGCCGGAACTACTTCCAAGTATTTACCGTATGACGGTGAAGGTTATTTGACATTCAGAAGGGATGCCATGCGGGCCAATAACCCGAGTATGCCATCTTTCTATTATGATAATCCGGGCAACTTGCCTTCTGGTGTTACCTTAGACCAGTGGCGTGCGGCGAGTAATAACGCCCAAACTGATAACACACGGGAATGGTTGAGTAGATTACGCTTTTTTGACGTAGAAACAAAAAACTACCTGGAAGGTAAAACCGTGGACTGGCATGATCAGGTGATGCAAAAAGGCGTACGTCAAAATTACAATGTGAGTATAGGGGGTGGTTCTAAGAATGTATCCTATTACTGGTCACTCGGCTATGAAAATAATGAAGGGGTGATTCGTGGTGATCAGTTTGCGGCCATCAGATCGAGGTTGAATGTTGATTTTAAAGTAACAGATAAAATAAGTTTCGGTGCCAATACCCAATTTTCTGATCGGGACGAAGGCGCAGTAATGGCTACTAATGTCGGCAGCAACGGACTCCCGAACCTGGGACAAATGTATGTGATGAGTCCATACGGGGATGCATTTGACGAAGAAGGAAACGCAGTGTGGTTCCCTAATACCTTTGCCACAGGAAGCCCGATTATCAATTATTATGGTCAGAAACGTCTCAGAAAGCAGCATAATTTTTTTACCTCGTTATACGGTAAAATTGATTTGCCATTTGGATTCAGCTATAAGCTGTCGTTTCAACCTCGGTATACCTGGTTAAAGGACTATAACTTTTATCCTTCCACAACCATTACGGGTGGACAAACCTATGCCAATGGATACGGTACAAGATTGGACAATTCAGTTTTTGAATATATGATTGACCATTTGGTGCATTGGAATAAAACTTTCGATGACCATTCGTTAGATCTTACCTTGCTATATAACGTTGAAAAATACCAGGATTGGAGCTCGACCATGTCTAATATCAGCTTTGTTCCCAACCAGAACCTGGGTTTCAATGCGTTGCAATATGGAACCAATCCGGGTGTGATTTCTGACGATAGAAAACAAACTGGTGACGCTGTGATGGCCAGATTGAACTATGGTTATAAGGATAAATACCTCATAACAGCATCAGTCAGAAGAGATGGATATTCTGCTTTTGGGGTCATGAATCCAAGGGCTGTATTCCCAGCTGTTGCGCTTGCCTGGAAATTGTCTGATGAAAATTTCTTTGAATCAGATATTATCAACCAATTGAAATTAAGGGCATCATGGGGTGTAAATGGAAACAGGGACATAGGAGCCTATTCAGCACTTGCTCAGCTTGCTTCTAATATGTACTATGATGGTACAAACGTACAGGTAGGCGTATTTAACCAAACATTGTCAAATCATGCACTGGTATGGGAAAAAACCCAGTCGCTAAATGTGGGTGTTGACATGAGTTTGTGGAATAACAGGGTAAATGCCACCGTGGAAGCGTATGATATGACTACGACAGATTTGCTTATGCGTCGTTTGCTTCCTGAAATTACCGGCTTTAAGGATATAACCAGTAACCTGGGTAAGCTGGGAAACAAAGGTCTGGAATTTAATATGAGCTCTGTGAATATTAACAGATCGGATTTCACCTGGCGTTCTTCATTCAATTTCGCCCTGAACAGAAACCAGATTAAAAATTTGTTTGGCGACTATGAAGAAGTGGTGGAAAACGGGCAGACTGTTCGTCGTGAATTACCTGATTACAGCAACCAATGGTTCCCTGGTCAGGCACTCGACCGAGTTTGGGATTATAATATTCAAGGTATCTGGCAAGCCGATGAGAAAGATGCTGCCGCTGTTTACAGGTTACAACCTGGTGATTTCAAAGCAGTAGATGTCGATAATAACGGGGTATATGAAGCTTTAACTGACAAGCAGTTTATCGGCTACTCAGCACCAAGATTCAGACTGGGTTTAAGAAATGAATTCACCTTCCTGAAAAACTTCAGCGCCTCTATATTTATCCGTGGTGACCTGGGCCATATGGCGGCATTTACAGATGGCTTAAGAAGAGGTGGTGCGGATACATATGACAGACGTAGCACAATGGACTTTCCTTACTGGACAGCTGAGAATCCGACCAACGAATACGCCAGGCTGAATACCAATACCAACGTTTTCGGTGGTGGTATCAACTTCTATAAATCGGCGTCGTTTGTACGTTTGCAGGATTTGTCCGTTTCCTATAATGTTCCTGCCGATGTTGTGAGTAGATTGAAATTAAGTAGCCTGCGTGTATTTGCTTCAGGCCGGAACTTAATTACCATTGACAAATGGCCGGGTTGGGATCCGGAATCAGCAGGATCTAATCTGCCTATGCCACGAATTACAACTGTCGGTCTTAATCTTTCATTCTAATAATAGAAAATCAACATGAAAACTATATTGAAACGTTTCGCTGGGATCTTTTCACTTGGGTGTATGGTGGTTTTCACCCATACCTCGTGTGATAATGATTGGCTAAAGCCTGAGCCTTTGTCTTTCTTTAGTCCTGAAAATGTATACACCAGTAAGTCAGGATTTGAATCGTTACTGATCACAATGCGGAAAGATCTCCGTTTGGAGAATACCGGTTCCATGAACTATCTGGTGATGGAAAATGCCTCCTCTGATTTGGGAGCTCCCTGGTCACAGCTGGATTTTTATAACCTGACCCCCAATACTGATGTTTATTACCGTTTTCTGCAAATGTTTACAGCAGTTTATGGCTCGATAAAAAACTCCAATGTATTAATTACCCGCATTGATGATATCACCTGGAACAATGAGTCTGAGCGCAATGCAATTCTGGCAGAAGCTTATTGGCATCGTGCCTATTGGTACTATCGTTTGGTCAACTCTTATGGTGATGTACCGTTTATCGGAGAGGAACTGAAGGGTGCCAAACTTGATTTCCAGACCCATAGTCGTTGGGCCATTCTTGAAAAAATCAAGAGCGATCTGGAATTTGCAGTACAATGGTTGCCAGCAAGTGCCGGGCCGGGTGTTATTACAAAAGGTGCCGGAAATCATCTGTTGGCCAAAGTTTACCTTGCCAATCTTGAATATGCCAAAGCGGAAGAAGCTGCCACGCAGGTAATCAATGGTCCGTATGCCCTTATGAAGGCACGCTTCGGTATTGATGCGGACAAAGCTTATAGAAACGTGATCTGGGATCTGCACAGACCTAAAAATTTCAGTAATCCTCAAAATAGGGAAACTATTCTTGCCAGTATTGACCGGTATGAAGCGCCTGCCGCTGCACGTTCCACCGGGTTGTATACAATGCGACATTACAATCCGCAGATTACACAACCTCAGGTGTTAGACAGCCAGGGTAAATCAGGAATGGTTGCCAGTGGTCCCATGTATGATTCACTCGGCAGAGGCAACGCCAACGTTCGTCTGACGCATACTTATCAGTATGGTATCTGGGCCTACAAAGGTCAGACGTGGAGAAATACTACTGATTTGCGCAGAAGTGACATCAACTGGGTTGATGTTCATGAGTTACGGTATAACAATCCTGCTTCTGTGGATTATGGCAAGCCAATTGACGTCAAATTTCTGGCCAATCCGGTGGATACATTCAAGCACGTATATGCTATACCGCATTACATTATGTATGTTCCACAGGATGATCCTGGTGCGCAACCTTTCGGAGGAAACGGCGACTGGTATATTTTCCGTCTTGCCGAAACCTACCTTTTGAGAGCTGAAGCAAGGATGTGGCAAGGTAAAAATGCCGATGCCGCTGCAGATATCAATGAAGTAAGAGAGCGGGCTGAAGCATTGCCGGTAACTGCGGGAGAAATTGATATAGATTTAATTCTTGATGAACGTGCAAGAGAACTTTTTGCAGAAGAACCCAGACATTCAGAATTGGTGCGGGTGTCTTATATAATGGCTAAGGAAGGTAGAAACGGGTATTCTCTGGAAAGTTTCAGTGACAAGAACTTCTATTTCGACCGTGTTTCAAGATACAATAATACATATGCCAAGAAAATCGAACTTTTGGGTAATGTATCAAATATGGCTGCCTTTCATGCATTGTGGCCTATACCATCCAATGTAATTACGGCTAATACAATGGGAGTGATCAACCAGAACAAAGGATATGATGGCGCGGAAAGTAATCTTCCGCCCTTAACGACAATAGAATAGGAGGTAATTTTAATGTTAAAACTGTCTGCTTCGCTCAATTAATGAGGGGCAGGCAGTTTTTTTTGTAAATACATACAATAGTTTTAATATATTTGGTTTTTCTATCTGAATACTATCTATTTCAAAATAAAATATTGTATGAATCGAGAGACAATCAGTGGAGTACCGGCCTGTTACAGGGCGATTGAAGAAGACACAAAAGTATCAGGTTTCACAATGGCTTCGGATCTTCAGACGGGTAGTTTGCTCAAAACACTGGCAGCTTCAAAACCTGCCGGCAGGTTTCTGGAGCTAGGTACCGGCACGGGCCTGTCCACTGCCTGGATTCTGGAGGGGATGGACAATCGTTCAAGTCTTGTATCTTTGGATTATGACCCGCGCTTTCTTGAGATTGCTTCAAAATATCTGGGGACCGACCAACGGCTCACCCTGGTGGAATCAGACGGAGGCGACTGGGTGAAGCAGTATGCTGCCGAGCGTTTTGACTATATCTTCGCCGATACGTGGCACGGAAAGTATCTCATGCTTGACGAGGTACTCCAGATGCTTGAGCCAGGTGGAATTTATGTGATTGATGATATGCTTCCGCAACCCAACTGGCCTGAAGGGCACGATCTTAAAGCAGAAAAACTGGTCGGTGAGCTGGAAAAAAGAGCGGATCTTACGGTGAGCAGACTTACCTGGTCTACGGGGATTATTATTGCTGTAAAGAAGCAGGCGCAGGATTGAGCGCTAACAAACGATAGCAGGTATCCGGGCTGGCACCGCTGATACCATTCTGATCTTTCGATGAGTGTATTTTCCGGCATAAAACCATGGTTTAGGCCGGAAAATACGTTTGTTATACTCTGACGAAAATCTTCTTTTTATAAAGGAAATACAACAACAGCCACACCAGCGCCAATGAGCCGAGTGCGGTAAGCGACGGATGCCACTTTTCATCCAGCCCCTGATACAATCCGCCAAAAATAATACGAGAAGTATGGTCAAAATTAATGAAATGGTAGGCGAGATATACCACCAATGAATTCATTCCGATCACCTTAAAGAAAAGCGACCATCTGGAATATCCCAGAACATCGATAATTCCATAAAATAAAGCCAGAAACAGGAACGACATGCCAGCAGTAAGCATGATGAAAGAGCTTGACCACAGGTGCTTGTTTATCGGGAAGTGTAAATCCCAAAGAAGGGCGATTGCTATACAGACTACCCCGGCAAATACAAGCCGTTGGAGCTTGGTACTTTCAGATAAATCCAAACTTCTGAGTACATCACCTGCCAATGTCCCAATAATAGTCAGACACATACCCGGCAATTGCGTCAATAGCGCATTTTCGTCATAGGTTTTTTGCAATAAGCGGCCGGGCATAAAAGTACGGTCAAACCAACCCACCAGATTGCCTTCAAACGAAATATCTCCGGCACCATAACCAGGAACCGGTATCAGGAAGATAGCCGCGTAATATAACAACAGGATGGACGCAACGATTCCCACTCTTTGCATCCAGGTAAAGTTCAGATAAAATACGGCTCCAAAAAAGGTAGCAATACCGATTTTCCCCAGCACCGTTCCAAAGCGAATATTAGATGGATTGAAAATATCTACTGGCATATTTTTGTCCATGATACCCAGTACCATCAAAATGAGCATCCGTTTGAATACTTTTCTGTAAAGTACTTTCTTTTCAATGCCTTTATTTATTGCTCCACTGAGAGAATAAGAAAGTGATACTCCGGCAAGAAATAAGAATAGAGGAAAAATGAAATCGTAAAATGTAAAACCATGCCAGGCAGGATGCGTGAGTTGGGCAGCGATTGTGTCTACCCACCCAATACCTGTTACGCCATGAAGTCTGGAAATAAACTGACCCCCACCAGCAATCAAAAGCATGTCAAAGCCTCTCAATGCATCCAGTGAAAGTAGTCTTTCCGGTTGTCTTATTTGGTTAGATTCAGCATTCATAAGGGTTTATTATTGTGGAATTATTTATGCCCATGCTTTGCGTAGCAAACGAAGCCAATTCCCATGCATTACTTTCTTAATGTCTTCCTGAGAATAGCCGCGTTTGGCTAATAAATTTTCCAGATTATTAAGGTCTGCAATTGTTTCCAGATCATATGGACTTTGTTCTTTTCCGAACATACCGTCCAGGTCACTTCCAATGGCTATATGGTTGGCATTCCCTGCAAGCTGACATATATGATCATAATGGTCTATGATTCTTTCCAGGGGTGCTCCATCCTTAAACGGATCCGATTTTCCCCTTACCCAGTTAGGGACAATCATCCATACATCCAATGACCCTCCGATCACTGCGTCACGCTCGATTAGTTGTTTGATCTGATCGTCTGTCAATTGGCGTTGATGGTCGACAATGGCGCGGCAGTTATGGTGACTTGCCCAAACTGGTCCTTTGAATAAATCCAGTGCCTGTTGAAAGCCCACGTCAGTCAGGTGAGTAATATCCAGAATGATTCCCAAACGGTCAAGTTCTTTAATCAATTCTACCCCCGCAGCAGTAAGCGGGCCACTCATTCCTGTACCTGGCGCATAACGACCCGGTCCGTAATGGGCAGGACCCATCGCGCGCAGGCCCATTCCGTAAGCTTTTTCTACAAAACTCAGGTCAACCATGGAGTCAGCACCTTCCAGACTCAGGATGAAACCAACTGGCTTTGTTGCATCACTGATTGATTCGTCTTCCCAAAGCTGTACATGCTTGTCAAGTCCAGCCAGATCGGTAATCTGAACCATTTCGCCTCTTTCTTCCATCACTTTATAATAGGCCAGCTGTCCCTGGCTTTGTGCCCATGCCTGTTCCGGTGAATGCCATCCGGGCAGGTCACTGTCTTTGGCTACATACCGAGCTATTTGCGTGGCAACCACCAAACCTATTTTTCCTTCTCTTAATGCAGGAAGTGACACAACGCCTTTTGCCCGGTCAAGCTTGTCAGTCATTCCAGCTTCTCTATCTCTTATTTCCTGCACAGGCAAAGTAAGGTCTCTGTTCCATTCCAGAGCATTCATGGCCATATCCAGGTGTGCGTCAATTTTAAACATTGTCATTTTCTTTTAATTTTTGTTGAACCACATCAGCAGGGTAACGCAACGCAATTTCCCTGATTTCATAACTAAATTTCTTAAATGTTTCTTCCCACATTTTGGCCTCCTCAGGAGTATAGTCATAAAAGCCTTTAGCATTCATTACTCCTTTGCCACCTGCCTCTACAATATCATTAATAAGTTTTGGAACTTCGGTGCTGTTGTTGAGGGTAGGAAACATATCTTTCATTACGGTCCGGTATGCGGGTACCCCGGTCAGGTCCATCCAACGAAATACACCCACAAAAGTCATAAAATATCCGGCATTGTTGCGGCAGGCTCGGTCAATGTCCTCCACAGTGGCATAGCCGTTTTCGACCAGATAAAACGCCTCGCGGTACATGGCATACATTAACCTGTTGGTAATGAAACCCCGGATGTCTTTTCTGACAAGTATTGGTTCTTTTTGCCACTTGGCAGCCAGTTCATACAAGTATTCGCCAATTTTAATATCACTTTTATCACCGCAGATAATTTCCAGAAAACGTGTGGTATGTGCTGGTTCAGCCCAATGCAATCCAAAAAATCGCTCCTGGTGCGTTGTATGTTCCTGTAGGGTACTGATCGGAATGGCAGAAGTATTGCTTGCTAAAATTGCTGTAGGAGCAATTACTTCCTCTATCAGACTGAACATCCTTTTCTTGACATCCAGATCTTCAATTGTACACTCTAATACCAATTGACATTCAGACAGCTGGGAAAAGTCTTCTGTTATAACCAGATTTTTAAGATAATGAGCAGGTTCCTGATCAATTAATCCATTCTCCAGAGACCTGTTCAGGTGTTCAGTGATGCGCCTTTCTGCATGCTCTAAATCTACGGGTACTGGTGCTACTGCTACTACCGGGTGACCTGCCAGCAAAAAACAGGTTGTTATACTACAACCCATCAGGCCTAATCCTACGATACCTACCGGTATTTCTTCTGTCTTCATTATTGTATTATTCAAATATTAAAACTTTCTATTTGTATTTATTAAGGCTTATAGGTGAACAAAAATAATAAATCGGCAAATGCTTTTAGATTTATTCTGAGCCGTAAGTATTTTTTCTGGTCCACCACCTGATTGTTTCGTTTCTACAAGGCATTTTATGAAAATTACTACTCAAAAATCCAGATAAGAAATAACGATCTATTTGTACAAGACAGGCAGATAAAAGAATAGACTCATTTCTTTCTGGTGGAATAGAGTGAATTACTCTTAATTATATGTATACAGAATATACCTGCTATACATGAGGAAAAAAATATGAACCACCCCAGAGAATTGTAATTTTAGAATAATGGATTAGTAATTGAAAAAACAACAATAACTGACTTTGACAACTGATGATAGAGGATTCAATTCCCGTGAATAATAGTATTACTATTGCGCACAATAGTAGAAGAACATTAGCGTATCAAAATATAATTTTGTTATAAAAAAGAATGTATGCTAAATCTTCTATTTATATCGGATATTTCAAAATAATACAATTATTCGCAGGTGGTTTGGCAACCTTATTTAATTGAAAGTGGTTTGTTTGATTTGAAATGAATACCAGGTATTACTTAAATGTTTATTTTTATAATACTATTATCTGATGCTTTATTATCGCTTTAAGTTTCTGAAATTCCCGTTATTATTGCTTATTATGATTATGTCTACTGGCTGGAGAGTGGCATCAGCCCAGCCATCGGACGCACCGGACAGAGATAAAGTGTATGAAGTAAGCAGGATCAAAAAGCCAATAAAAATTGACGGTGACTGGAACAAGAAACAGTGGAAGAAAATTAAGCCCTTGACCATTCAGCAATTTATGGGTGCGGTGCCCTCTTTTGTGCCATCGACACAGGCAAAAGTGGCTTATGACTCAGATAACATTTATATTATTTTTAAGGTAGATGATCAATTTGTTAAAAGTGTTGTCACCGAATATAACGGCAATGTAAGTGGCGATGCGTGTGTTGAATTTTTCTTTTCGCCCGACTCACAGACTCCTGAAAAATACTTTAACCTGGAGGTCAATGCAGGAGGTACTCCCCTGATTTTTTATGTAACAAAGCCTTGGACAGGTTTTACGAAACTTGATCCGGAGTCAGAAATTAAGCAAATTGAAATAGCGCATTCCTTGCCTGCGCTGATTGAAGAAGAAATCAAAACGCCTGTTACATGGACCATTGAGTGTCGTGTTCCGGTGAGCCTGTTAAAAAAATATTCAAACGTGACTGATCCTAAACCCGGTACTGTCTGGAAAGCGAATTTTTATAAAACAGGAAGCAGAACCAGTAATCCGCATTGGATGACCTGGAACTATGTTGACCATCCTAAACCCAATTTTCACCTTCCTGAACATTTCGGAACACTCCGATTTAAATAATCCTCCATAATTATGCAGCGTTCAATGACAAAAAATACTTGTAGGAATTATGGCTTTGTGGTTTTGTCTGCGGTTTCAATTATCTGGTCCGGTTGCCAGTCTGAGAAGCAAAACGCTGAAGATACACTGGCGCTTTACCAATCGGTTGAATTTACCCCTGTGAACGGATTTACAGGTGGAATAGAAGGGCCTGCCGTGGATAAAGAAGGTAAACTGTATGCAGTGAATTTTGAAACAAAAGGTACCATTGGTGTTGTAAATGAAAAAGGAGAGGCGAGTATCTATGTTACTTTACCCGAAGGAAGTGTAGGAAATGGTATCAGGTTTGACAGTAATGGTGATATGTATATCGCGGATTACCCGATGCACAACATTCTGAAAGTTGATAAAAACACAAAGGAGATTACCGTGTTTGCCCACGAACCGGCGATGAATCAACCAAACGATATAGCGATTGATAGCAAAGATCGGTTATATGCCAGTGATCCTAACTGGAAGGAAGGCACCGGTAATATCTGGAGAATAGATACAGATGGCAAAGCCGTGCTTCTCGAAAAAGACATGGGTACCACCAATGGTATAGAAGTAAGTCCGGATGAAAAAACATTATATGTGAATGAGTCAGTCCAAAGGAAAGTCTGGGCGTATGATCTATCAGCAGATGGAGAAATAAGTAATAAACGACTGCTGATTGAATTTCCTGATTTTGGTATGGATGGCATGCGATGCGACAACCAGGGTAACGTACTGATTACCCGCCATGGAAAAGGTACAATTGCGGTGGTGAGCCCGGAAGGAGAACTGATTCGTGAGATTGCGGTGAAAGGGAAAAATCCCAGTAATCTTGCTTTCGGAGGCACCGATGGAAAAACAATCTATGTCACTTTGCAGGATCAGGGAAATATTGAGGCCATTCGGGTTGAAAATCCCGGAAGATCCTGGGAAATGAATTAAAAATATATCCTTGACTATTCCTTTTTAACCTTTATTCCTAAACCCCTTAACTTTGAATCTGACTAAGCTTTATAAAGGTTTTTTAGTCCTGGCTCTACTTTGTATGGTTATCACAATGGTGATGATCATACAAGGCAAGCTGGCAAGTGCTGGCCCGGCGTTTGTAACTTTCCTGATTGCACTTTCTATCAGTTTCAGAGGTTTTAAGGCATTAAAAGGGTTGGCATTTACCGTTTTTATACTGGGTGTCGCTACCCTGGCCCTGTATTACCCGCATCTTTTTCTTGAATATCAGGGCTTTGAATTAGCCCAGCTTATCACTCCGCTCATACAGTTAATCATGTTCGGGACCGGGTCCTCCATGGGAATCAAGGATTTTGTTGCGCTTTCCAAATCACCCCGTACGGTGATTATAGGCGTGATAGCCCAGTTTACGATAATGCCGGTTCTGGCCTTCCTTTTGGCAGAAACAATTGGCTTCCCCGATGAAATTTCTGCCGGCCTAATCCTGTTGGGTTGTGCTTCCACTTCGGTGACAGCGGGACTTTTCAGTATTCTGGCCAAAGCCAACGTAGCGCTGGCTATTACAGTGACGTCAGTCACTACACTGTTGGCTCCTTTTCTTATTCCATTATTGATGAAAGTATTTGCCGGGGGGTATGTGCAAATTGAAGTATGGAGTCTGATGTGGAATATGACTAAAATGGTACTGTTACCCATTGGAGCCGGATTGTTATTTAACAAACTGCTGAGTGGGAAAGCCAAATGGCTGGATGCCTCCATGCCGTATCTGTCCATGTTCGGTATTGCGCTGATTAATGCCATTATCATGGCAGCAGGAAAAGAAAGTATTCTGAATATCGGCTTATTGTTGATGACTGCTGTCCTGATACATAACTTACTGGGCTATTTTTTTGGATATTGGGCTGCGAGGTTCTGTGGGATGAACGAGCGCGACTGTCGGACCATTGCCATCACCACCGGTATGCAGAATGCCGGAATGGTAACGGGTATTGCCAAGCTGATGGGCAAAATCGGAACGGTAGGCCTTGCCTCTGCGATTTGTGGGCCCCTGATGGGCTTAACGGCTTCGGTAATCACTTCGTATTGGGGAGAAAAACCAGTAGAAGATACAAAGGAAAGCGCACAAGTATAAACAGCATCAGAAACTTCGGTGCTTCATTAAATATTTTTACGTAGTTATGGCTGAGAGAATTGCAATATTGGGTATCTATCACGAATCCAACACTTTTGTTGAAAAAGCTACCACACGGGCCGATTTTGAAAAAGGACATTTTCTGCGTGGAGAGGAAATCAGGCAGGAGTATCATTCAGCACACCACGAAATAGGAGGCATGATCGAAGTACTGGATCAGGCAGGAATGGAAGTGATACCAGTATTTTTTGCCGAAGCCACTCCTGGGGGTACCATCACTGCAGATACCTTTCATGGGCTGATCAGTGAAATGCTGGAGCGACTTGAACAGGTTTTGCCTATTGACGGTTGCATGGTTGTTCCGCACGGAGCAGGTGTGAGTGAAGCCTTCAGGGATATGGATGGGTATTGGATAGGTAAGGTGCGGGAAATTTTGGGTGATAAAATTCCGATTATCAGTTCCCTTGATTTACATGCCAATGTGAGTCAAACGATGGTTTCTGCAACTGATGCCATGGTTTCTTACAAAAAAAATCCACATATAGATATGCGTCAAACCGGACAGGAAGCTGCCCGGTTAATGGTAGGTACGCTAAGAAATGACTTTGTTCCAAAACAGGTACTTATCCAGACTCCTGTTGCCATTAGTATCGAGCAACAATTTACCAGCCAGGAGCCTTGTCTGAGTTTATATCAGTTTGCAGCCACTCTGGCAGACAGAAAAGGTATTTTATCTTTGAGTATATTACTGGGCTTCCCTTATGCCGATGTGGAGGAAATGGGAACCTCCATTATCGTAGTGGCAGATAATGACGAAGAACTTGCCAGAAGTACCGGTAAAGAACTGGAGGATTACATCGTCCGTAACCGTGAGCAGTATGTAGGTGTCAAATACAGCGTGGAACAGGCGTTATCCATGGCTGAGGATCGTGAAAAGCCTGTGTTGCTTCTGGACATGGGGGATAATATCGGGGGCGGATCGCCAGCCAATAATATCAGTATTCTTGAAGGACTGCTTTCCCGCAAATCACTCAAATACTTTCTCTGCCTGTGCGATCCATGGGCTGTAGAACAGGCAGGCAGATTGTCAGTAGGAGAGGCTGCGTCCATCACTTTTACCGGAACTGTCGCTGAGGGACGAAAAGAAGTAACACTCTTGCTGAACCTGAGATATCTGTCAGACGGAAATTTTCAGGAAGATTCCCCAAGACATGGAGGACAAGTCAACTATTATATGGGAGATACGGTCGTCATGGAAACAGAGGGTGGCAGTACGATCATGTTTACGACGCTACGTGTTCCTCCTTTCAGTCTTCATCAACTGTATTCCTGTCATATCAATCCGGATGATTATGATGTGATCATTGCTAAAGGAGTTATTGCACCACTTGCCGCTTATGCACCTGTTACCAAATCTTCCATTCAGGTTAATACGCCCGGAGTTACCCAGGCAGACATGACCATGTTCAGCCATCGTTTCAGGAGGAGGCCTTTGTTTCCTTTTGAACAGTAAAATCGGCAACAATTGACATTTTTAATAAAAAAACATAACTATAATGAAGAAGAATTTTAAAAGCGTACTTGCCTTAGCCTGTTTATTTTCGATGCTTCTGACGACAGTTTCTGTGCAGGCACAAAAGGCCACAGATCCTGAAAAAAAACTCAAGGAGTTGGGTATTACCCTTAAAAAACCAGGAAAACCGATGGCCAATTTCGTTTCGGCTGTCACGGTTGGTAAGCTTGTTTATCTGTCCGGACAAGGGCCATTGCAAGATAACGGTGAATTTATCCGAGGGAAAGTAGGAGCCGAAATCAGTTTTGAGGAAGCGCAAAAGGCTGCCCGTCTTACGGGGATCAGTTTGCTTGCCGCACTCAAATCCGAAATCGGAGATCTGAACAAGGTGAAAAGAATTGTGAAAGTTTTAGGCATGGTAAATGCTGTACCTGAGTTTGACAAGCACCCTTTCGTGATCAATGGTTTCTCAGATCTGATGGTGGAAGTATTTGGAGAAAATGGTCGTCATGCACGTTCTGCTATAGGGTTGGGATCATTGCCTATGAATATTCCGGTAGAAATTGAGATGATTGTTGAGTTGAAATAACATAATTCTGGAACAGGCTGCTTACTCATGAATATATTGATTAAAAAAGTAAAACAAATAGCGTCGGTAGCTTTAACAGGCGTGTTGATAGCCTCATTTTCCTATGAATCAGTTGCGCAGGCTTCAAAAACAAATTTGCGTCCGGCTTCGTATGGTAAAAAAGGGATGGTTTGTACGGCCAATCCGCTGGCAAGTCTTGCCGGACAGAAAATTCTGATGGAAGGAGGGAATGCCATTGATGCAATTGTAGCAGCAGCTGCGACCCTCAATGCCGTCGAGCCTTTCATGTCTGGTACCGGTGGAGTGGGGTATATGTTATTTTACTCTGCCAGGGAAAATAAAGTAAAATCATTGGTGTTTGGTGGCTGGGTTCCTGAAACTTTTGATCCTGCGAAAATCAAAAATGCTGTTAAGCTGGACGACGGCGCCGGGCACGGTGCCATGGAAACCATTGGGCCCCGAACAGTGGCAGTACCGGGTAATCTTGCAGGATGGAACAAAGCCGTGAAGGATTATGGAACGATGCCGCTTTCGAAAATCTTTGAATCTGCGGTGGATTATCTTGAAAACGGCGTCCCGGTGACAGAGTATGATCAGGCCATGTGGGACGGGATTATTAATCGGGTAGCACCGCATCCGGAAGCAGCCGCGATCTATCTCAAAAGTGATAAAACAGGTTATAAGATCGGTGACATATTTACCAATAAACCACTGGCTGAAACAATGCGCCGGGTAGGTAAAGAAGGTGCCGAAGTATTTTATAAAGGTGCCATAGCTAAAGAAATTGCTGCTGCATTCAAAAAAGATGGTGGGTTTGTTACTGAAAAGGATCTGGCATCTGTTTTGGATAAAGTTCAATGGAGCGAGCCGATCAGCATGCAATACCGCGACTATACAGTTTACAATAATCCTCCTCCCGGTATGGGGCTGCAGCAAATGCAGGTCTTGAAAATCATGGAAGGCTTTGATGTCAAGAAGATGGGTCATAACAGTACGGAGTATCTGGCGCATTTGATGGAAGCCATGTACCTGAGTCGCCTGGACAGTGAAAAGTACATCGGTGATCCGGCTTATGTAGAAGTGCCCGTTAAAATGCTGCTTTCTGACGCATATATCAGCAGCCAAAGAGCGAAAGTTGTGGCCATGGTAGCGGAAAGAAAAAAGAATGTAAAAAAGCAGGGAGCAGTGCATCCGGTTCAGGATTTATTGGATCAGGCAAACAGTCCAGCCTATAAATATGCCACTACCACCCTGGCTACCATGGATGAAGAAGGAAATGCAGTGGTGATTACCCAAACTCTGGGTGGTGGATTTGGTTCGGGCTATGTTGCAGGGAATACTGGTGTTGTATTTAACAACGCATTGGATTGGATGACTCTCGAAAAAAACAAAGCCAATTCTGTTGCTCCTGGCAAGGGTATTACCTGGTGCATCGGGGGTATGTTACAGTTCCATAAGAACGGAAAACCAGAACTGGTGGTAGGTTCTCCCGGTAGTTACGGTATACTTCAATCTGTTCCGCAAGTAGCAATGAACGTGGTTGACTTTGGCATGAATATCCAGGATGCAATCAGTGCGCCACGGTACCGCTGGAAAGATGAGAAAGGCAGTGTGCCCGCCAAAGAACTGATTATTGAAACACGCATTCCTGAAAAAACAATACAGGAATTAAAAAGCATGGGTTTTGTATTGGATACAAGCCTTGGCGAGTGGACGATGAGTGTAGGCGGTGCCCAGGGAGTTATGAAAGATTACAAAACGGGTTGGATTAGCGGAGGGGCTGATCCGCGCAGAAACGGTTATTCAATAGGGTGGTAGCACCCTGACATACAATTAGTATATTCCTAAATCCTGACTGAAAAGACAATGAAACACCAAAAAGGAATAGCACGACGTGCATTTATTAAAAAGTCTGCCGGTACTGCCGCAGGTCTCTCTCTGCTCTCGACACTTGCACAAGCAGGTATGGTTCAGGTAGTCCGTACAGATAATGAATTGTCGGTAGTTGAATCATCCCAAACGTTTCCTGAAGGCCTTAAAAAGGTGGCGCTGATTGCCAATATCTATAGAAACAGTGCCCATGCAGACGTTATTGCCACAAAACTTTTCGCTGGTATTCCTACCGATGATGGGATGGTCACACCTGAAGTGCAGATTGTGTCGGTATGGATAGACCAGATTGGTGAAAATGACACCGGAGTCAGAATCGCAAAAATGAATAATGCAACCCTGTATCCTACGATTGCCGAGGCCCTTACCATGGGTGGTGATAAATTGGCAGTTGACGCGGTGATTTATGTAGGGGAACATGGAGAATATCCTTATAGCAGGTATGGGGTAAAAATGTATCCGCGTATGAATTATCTGGAGCAGATTTTCCGTGTATTTGATGCTTCTAATAAGTCAGTTCCTTTATTTACGGATAAGCATTTAGCCTATAGCTGGCTGGACAGCAAATGGGTCTATGATCGTGGTCAGGAGCTTAAGGTGCCGATGATGGCCGGGTCGTCCTTACCTTACTGCTGGAGAGATCCGATGCTGGTTCACCCCGTTGGCACCAAAATCACTGAAGCTGTAGGCATTGGCTATGCTTCACTGGATGCTTATGGGTTCCATGTCATGGAAATACTGCAATGTATGGTAGAAAGAAGGGCAGGTGGAGAAACGGGCGTTGCCAGCGTGCAGGGTGTATTGGGTGATTCGGTATGGAAGGCAATCGATGCGGGAAAGATTTCAAAAGAACTGGTGGAGGCAGCCTGTAATCGTATCAAAGGTAGAGCAGAAGGTAACATGCGAGATATTGTAAAAAAGCCCAAAGCTGTAATAATCCGATATAATGACGGTACCAAGGGAGCGATTTTGATGTTGGATGAGTTAGTAAAGGAAGGTTGGGCGTATGCAGCAAAAGCAGATGGTAAAACTGTTTCTACAGAATTTGTACTTGACCATAGCATGAGTTATTCTCATTTCAGTTACCTCACACTGAATATTCAGAAGTTTTTGGTTTCCGGTAAACCTCAGGGACCTGTCGAAAGAACGTTGTTAACAAGCGGTATGATCGACATGGGAATCCGGTCATCAGTGGATGGTGAACAGGTCATTAAAACTCCTTTCCTGAATATTAAATATAATGTAAAAGGCATAGAACCGATCATACCCAAAGCTCCTCGTCCTACCGGACAATCAGTAGGGCCCTGGCCACCAGAAGGATATGAATTTATTATTCCGGATAGGTTTAAAAAATAAGTACAAAACGTAACCTGCCTGGACGAGTATCAAAGGGTTACGTTTTGCCTTTTTAACTTTAAAACATATTCCTAAACCTGGAACTTATGAAACGCAGAGATTTACTAAGAGGAATTTCAGTACTGCCCGTTGCTGGTAGTATGGTGGCAGGTAGTATTGTTCCTGCCGAGGCTGCTTCTTTGGCCCCTGCAAGAGATTACTTTAAGGAACTTGGCTTAAGAACATTTATCAACGCAGCCGGAAATTATACTTCTATGACTGCCTCGCTGATGCCTGCTGAGGTGCTTCAGGCAATACAGAGCAGTGCCTTGAAATATGCTTTACTGGATGATGTACAGGATAAGGTGGGGGAAAAAATTGCTGCTCTTTGTCGTGCAGAAGCCGCCATGGTCACTGCCGGATGCTGGTCGGCGCTGGTATTGGGAATGGCCGGGGTACTGACCGGGATGGACAATAAAAAGGTAGCACAGTTGCCCTTTCTGGAAGGTACAGGGATGAAGTCAGAGGTAATCATGCTTAAAAATCACGCCAATGGCTATCATAAAGCCCTGACCAATGCCGGGGTGTCCATTGTAATGGTAGAAAACAGTGCAGAACTGGAAAAGGCAATCAGTGAGAAAACCGCCATGCTCTGGTACCTGAACCGGGAAGCCCCTGACAGCACTATACAGCATGAGGAATTTGTAGCCATTGCCCGCAAACATAAGATTCCTTCCATGATAGATATTGCGGCGGATGTTCCTCCGGTTGAAAATCTATGGAAATTCAATGAAATGGGCTTTGACCTGGTTTGTATTTCCGGTGGCAAAGCCATGATGGGGCCACAGAGTGCAGGTATCCTGATGGGCCGTAAAGACCTGATTGCCGCAGCACGGCTCAGCGCTCCGCCAAGATCAGGAATCGGACGCGGACAAAAAGTAAACAAAGAAGAAATTATCGGGATGTACGCAGCACTTGAACGGTATATTAAACATGACCACGCACGCGACTGGAAAACATGGGAGGCAAGCGTGGAGGTGGTGAATCGCGTTGTCAAGAGCGTGAAAGGCGTAAGTACTGAACACATTGTTCCACCTGTAGCCAACCACAATCCCTCACTCAAAATTGCCTGGGATCCTTCGGTGATCAATGTATCCAAAACCGAGATGGGTAACCGGCTCAGGGAAGGCGAGCCTTCGGTGGAAGTAATCGCCTGGGAAGACGATAACAGTATCCGGATTACCACATTTATGTTACAACCCGGGCAGGACAAGATCGTGGCAGCCCGGATCAAGGAAGAGCTTATGAAGGCCGTTGTTTGAGTATTTTAACAAACGTTAAAAAGTTGAACACTGTTAATTTCTTTTAATATCAGTTTCTTATGAAGTATATTTTAGTTTTCCTGAATCTTATTCTGGCAGTATGTACCGGATCCGCACAGGAGTATACGCTGCTGCTGAAAGGTGGTACGCTCATTGACCCCAAAAATAACATCAATACTATGATGGATGTGGCGGTGAAAGAAGGGGTGATTGCTGAAGTAGGCAGGAATATCCCGCCGTCCAAAGCAAAGCAGGTAATCGATATAAGTGGTTTGTATATTACTCCCGGCCTAATTGACATTCACGGGCATGTATTTGCCGGAACTACTCCTGAAGGCGATCTGAGCGACGGGTTCAGTTCATTGCATCCTGATGGTTATACGTTCAGGGTGGGTGTTACCACAATAGTGGATGCGGGAGGCCCGGGTGCTGCCAACTTTGAAATTTTTAAAAAGAATATTATTGACCGTTCCCGCACCCGCGTGCTGGCTTTTCTCAATATTTCAAGTGCCGGTATGAAAGGTCATGAATATACTGAATACCAGCAGGATGTTAAGTACTTTGATGCGCAGTTGGCGGCAGAAACAGCCAAAAAATATAAAGATTATATCGTAGGAATAAAAGTAGCTCATTTTCATAGCCCCGATTTTATTGCTGTAGATCGTACGGTGGAGGCTGGTAGATTAGCCAATATGCCCATTATGGTGGATTTCGGCGGGAGTAAACCACGGCTGTCTATTGAAGAGCTGTTTATGAAGCGTATGCGTCCGGGTGATATATTTACCCATGTTTATGGAGAACTCCTTGAAACAAAGGAAGCCATTGTAGATATTGAAACCAATACGCTGAAACCCTTTGTCTTAAAAGCGCGTGATAGAGGAATCATCTTCGATGTCGGACACGGTGGTGCCAGTTTCAGATATTCCCAGGCAATACCTGCCTTGAAGGCCGGGCTTTATCCGCATACCATCAGCACCGATCTGCATACCGGAAGTATGAATGCTGCTATGAAAGATATGCTGAACGTCATGTCCAAGTTTATGACCATGGGAATGCCTCTTCCGGAGGTTATCAAAGCCAGTACCTGGAAGTCTGCACAGGTGATTAACAGGGAAGAGCTGGGACATCTTTCTGTTGGTGCGGTGGCTGATATTGCCGTACTCAATCTGAAAAAAGGCAAATTCGGATTTTATGATGTCACCCGTTATAAGCAGGTGGGCAGTGAAAAACTGGAATGTGAAATGACAATCAAAGGCGGTAATATTGTCTATGACCTCAATGCTATAGCAATACCTGCAACAGGGAAGTAATATTTATCAGGATACTAGTCAGTACGATTTTATGATGAAGCGAAAACGCACAATTACACTTTTTAACCGGTTGATTATTGCTAATGTCCGGAAAACACTGAAAGCTGGTTCACTGGTCTGTCTGATCGGCGCAGGATTTATCCAGTGCACCAGTAATAATCTTCCGGATGGCGATCCGGACAATGGCGGACTGGTGATGCCTGACGGCTTTGAGGCACTCGTTGTGACCGACAGCATTGGCCGGGCGCGTCATCTTGCTGTAAGGGATAACGGAGATATTTACGTTAAACTCAGGGCAGTCACTCCTGAAGGAGGAAATGTGGCACTCCGGGATACCAATAATGACGGTAAAGCGGATATTATTCAGACCTTCGGTGATTACCAGGATCCCGGTAATTACGGAACAGCAATGAATATTTATAAAGACCACATTTATTACAGTACAACGGGTTACGTATATAGGAATAAGTTAACTCCGGGCAAGCTCATTCCTGAAAGCGAAAGGGATACCATCGTGATTGATCCTTACGAGAGCAGATCTTACACCACAGAACATATTGCAAAGCCCATTGCATTTGACGATCAGGGACACATATACGTGCCTTTCGGTGCACCGGGAGATGTCTGCCAGGAAGTCAACCGGAAACCCGGTTCGCCAGGCAAATTTCCTTGTCCCGAACTGGAAATACACGGAGGGGTATGGCGCTTTGATGCTGAAAAGAAAAATCAGCTTCAAACTGAAGGAACTCATTTTGCTACAGGTATCAGAAGTATTGTCGCTATGGGATGGAATCCCGGGGATAAAACCTTGTATGCATTGCAACATGGACGAGATAATTTCTCACGTGTCTGGCCCGATTTATATGATAGCTACGACAGCGCCCTTCAGCCGTCTGAAGAATTTTTTAAAGTGACTGAAGGTATGAACGGTGGTTGGCCTTATTACTATTACGATTGGATACAGGAGAAAAAAGTGCTGAATCCGGAATATGGCGGTGATGGTAAAAAACAAGGGAATGCGCATGAAGTTGATAATCCCCTGATAGGATTTCCCGGGCACTGGGCTCCCAACGATTTATTCTTTTATACAGGCGATCAGTTTCCTGAACGTTATAAAAATGGTGCTTTCATAGCGTTTCACGGGTCTACCATTCGTGCGCCATATCCGCAAGCGGGTTATTTTGTGTGTTTTGTTCCGTTTGAAAACGGGGTGGCCAGTAAAAACTGGGAAGTGTTTGCCGACGGTTTTGCGCAGCTTGATACCATTGTCAACACCAATGACGCGGCAGCACGGCCCATGGGCATTACGCAGGGGCCTGACGGTTCATTATATATCAGTGACAGTGTGAAGGGCAAAATCTGGCGGATAATGTATAAGGGTAATAAAAACTCTTTCGGCGGGCAGCAACTGGCAAAAATGGAGTCCCGGAAACTGAGAACCAATATAAAAACACCAGATAAAGTTGAAGACAATCTGCAGAAGGAAACCCTTGCCGCCGGTGCTGCTGCTTACAACTTGTATTGCGGTACCTGCCATTTGCCGGATGGCAAAGGTGATGGCAACCGTTTCCCGCCGGTGTACAAATCGGAATGGGTCAGTGGTAATAAGAAAAAGCTGATAGAAGTCGTCCTGAAAGGCTTGAGCGGCAGTATTACCGTAGACGGAAAACCATATAACGGGATTATGCCTGCGCATGATTTTCTGAAAGACGAAGAGATCGCACAGATTCTTACGTATATCCGTATGGGATTTGGTAATCATGCTGGAATTGTCTCAGCCGAAGAGGTGAGGAAAGTCAGGGAAGAAAAGTAGATTACAGCATTTTAAAGGTGATTATTCGGGCGTCTGGCTTCATTTTTTGAAGCCAGACGCTTTTTCTTTATTGTAATATTCTAATAAAGTAGCCTGTTATGAGGAATTCAGACGGTTCTTTTTTGGAGAATTAATATTATTTGTTGTAACATGAATATGGTACAATTATATAACGTAAAATCGTCTATAACTAAAATAATATTACAATAATATTGGTATTTATTGTATATCTATTTAGTAGATTTTCCTGGTTCTGAGGCTAAGGGCGCCTGTTTTGATCCTCACCAGCTCTTAAAATCTATATTTTGTTGTTTATGAAAAATAATATCACTATTCAATATAATAGTATAGGCTTATAAAGAAGGTATCCTATATTTTTGTTTCTAGCAACTTATAAACAATAATTGTTTATCGGCACTTTAACAAATTTTCAATCTTATGTACAAAACACATTTACCCATTTCGAAGAATCGGAATAATTGTACTTTATTGCTATCAGGAGCAGCGATGAATCTGATAGGCTCAGCCCGTTTTGGGGGCAAACTATTAATGTTACTCGTGCTTTGTCTGTTTACCTTTTCCGCAGTAGTTGCACAGGATATTGCAATTAAAGGGAAAGTTACCGACGGGGGAGGTATGGGGATACCAGGTGTAAATGTGCTGGTAAAAGGCACTACGAAAGGTACTACAACAGATATTGAAGGCACTTATGAAGTATCTGCGTCTTCAAACGCTACACTGGTTTTCTCGTTTATCGGTTACGAGACCAGGGAAGTTAGTGTGGGAGGTAAATCGGTAGTGGATGTCACACTCTCCGACAACGTCACCGCTTTGAACGAAGTTGTTGTAACGGCAATGGGTATTGAAAGAAGTGCAAAGTCATTGACCTATTCCACGCAGAAGATTGATGGTAAGCAACTGACAGATGTCCGCGATGCAAACTTTGTGAATACCCTTTCTGGTAAGGTGGCCGGTCTGGTAGTGACTCAGGGTTCATCCGGGCCAGGTTCGGCAACGCGGGTTGTGTTGCGTGGTAACCGGTCAATCGGCGGATCAAACAATGCATTATTTGTAGTGGATGGCGTGCCTATCGATAACAGCGTAGGCTCACAGGTGGGAAGTGACTTCGGAGGTCGTAACCGCAGTGACGGAGCAGCCAATATCAATCCTGATGACATTGAGTCAATGAACGTCTTGAAAGGTGCGGCAGCGTCGGCATTGTATGGTAGCCGTGCAGCTAACGGGGTGATCATGATTACAACCAAAAAAGGGAAAGCAGGAAAGGTTTCTGCGGATATCAATTCAGGTGTAGTGGTAGAAACTCCGTTCCTGTTACCTAGTTTTCAAAATACCTATGGACAGGGTGCAGGTGGAAAATCAGAAACCAATAGTGCCAGCAGCTGGGGTGCCCCAGCCACGACGTTCCCTAATAATATCCGGGATTTTTATCGTGATGCCGTTTCAACCAACAATTCGATCGGTGTATCAACAGGTAGCGAAAAAACGCAGACTTATTTGTCTTATACCCACAATGGTAACCAAGGTATTATTCCTAACAATACCTTGCAGAGACATACGATGAACTTGCGTATCAACTCGCAAGTCACTAAAAGATTATCGGTGGATGGAAAGATCACTTATGTTAATCAGGATATTAACAATAAGCCTTATTCAGGTGAAAACAGTGGTCCTATCATGAACCTGCTGAAACTTCCACGTAGTGTAGATTTGAATCAATACAAAGATTACCAGGATGAGAACGGCAATCCAACCTATTGGGCAAGTTCAAGTATCTATATGAACCCTCACTGGACGCTCAATAAAACTTTTTCATCTGAAAGAAGAGACCGGTCTACGATACTAGGTTCTGCGAAATATGATATTACTGATTGGTTGAACGTTCAGGGGCGTATCAGTTACGATACCTATGTAGATGAATACAGAAACGGCTGGTCTGATAAAACGTTACTTTATGCGGCAAGAGGCGGGAATTACGAACACTTTATCGGCAAGCGTTTAGAGCGTAACCTTGACTTGATCATTTCAGGTAATAATAAAATCAGTGAGGATTTTAGTGTTACTTATAATGTAGGGGCAGGGCAGACTTACCAACGCTATGGTGAAACTGGTGGTATTGCAACCGGTTTATCTGTTACCAATAAGTTCGACCTGAATTTTGCTACCAACCTGACAAGAGTGGCTACTTTCAACGAAAAAGAGGTACAATATGTTTTTGGTACTGCATCGGTAAGTTTCAGGGACTACCTGACTGTAGACGCTTCAGTACGGAATGACTGGTCGTCTACTTTACCTGCACCACACTCTTACCTGTATTCAGCATTCGGAGCCAACTTTATCCTGTCCGATGCCGTACAATTACCGCAATGGATCAGCTTTGCCAAAGTGCGTGGCTCATGGGCGCAAGTAGGTAATGATACAAGTCCCTACCAATTGGATCAGTCTTATACTTATGCGCCCGGAGGACTTATCGGGTATGTTTCGCGAGGAGTAACGCGCGTAGCTGATAATCTGAAACCTGAGATTTCGTCGTCGACAGAATTTGGCGTTGATTTCAGGATTCTGAATAATAGGTTGGGGTTAGATGTTACTTACTATAATAGCAATACAGTTAACCAGTTGCTGTCATTATCATTGGCAACAGCTTCCGGTTTCAGCAGTCAGTTTATTAATGCAGGAAAGATTAATAACGAAGGAGTAGAGATCGTTTTATCTGGTTCTCCAGTAAGAAACGACAACATTTCCTGGGAAACTGCGTTGAACTTTGCCCGTAACGTCAATACAATCATTGAGCTGCATCCTGATATCGAAAAGGCTTATATTTCCGGGGGTATCGGTCGTACAGCTGGTCCGGTGGTTTCTAAAGGCGGTTCGTACGGTGATATGTATGGTTACACCTGGTTGCGTGATGCTCAAGGAAGATACGTAGTAGGCGCTAATGGGGCTCCTCTGGTAGGTCCGGAAGGGAAAATCGGTAACTTCAACCCTAAATTCACACTAGGCTGGAATAACACGGTAAATTATAAAAACTTCGTTTTAAGTGTCTTGGTTGACGGACGTGTAGGAGGTACAATGACTTCAGGTACTGAAGCCAACCTGGCATATGATGGTACAGCCGACTACACTACCGAGCACCGCGACGGTGGCTGGGTGCTGGATGCTGTTACTGCTGAAGGTCAGCAAAATAATGTGGCTATCAATGCTGAAACATTCTGGCAGACAGTTTCACAGGGAAGATATTCATGGGGAGAGTTCTTCACTTACTCTACTACCAATTTCCGTCTGAGAGAATTGTCAGTAGGATACAATATACCGGTTCCTGAATCATTCTTTTTCAAAAACATGCGATTATCTCTGACTGCCCGAAACCTGTTCTTCCTTTATAGAGGTTACGCTAAGATGGATATTCCTGGCATGAGCACCAAAAGAAAACTGTCGTTTGATCCGGACATGAGCCTGGGTGCAGGAAACTATCAGGGTGTTGATTATGGTAACTTACCATCGACCAGAACTGTAGGTCTTAATTTAAAACTTGGTTTTTGATGATCAATCCCAAATTGTTTAAACGTAACATTGAAGTAATTATGAAAATCAATCAATCAAGCATCATAAATAAATCAGCTACAGCGTTGTTCATTGGTCTCCTGGGATTCTCTACCTCGTGTACTGATGATTTCAAGAAAATGAATACCAACCCGACAGCCATTATTGAACTCACCAATAATGAATATCCGGCTGTTTTTTCTAGGGCATTGGCAGCAGGGTCATATCATCCGTCGTTCCAGACGGCACAAAATCTATTTGCTGATCTGTATGCGCAATATTATGCAACTACAACCGGGAACTTTCAGTCCGACCGTTTCTTTATGCACATGGGTTGGGCTGCAGGTTCACACTGGAATCCTATTTATACGGGAGTGGTGCCGCAGCTGATGACCGTTATGGATAATTTTGACGCAAATACGCCAGAAAATGCATTGGCTAATATTTGGTGGGCATTCTCCTTTTCACGTCTTACAGACTATTATGGTCCGGTTCCCTATTTTGATGCCGGCATTCCGGCACGGGGTGTAAAATATGACTCACAGGAAGCTATCTATGACGATTTCTTCAAGCGGGTAACTGCGGCTGTTGCAGTATTGGAGCAGCATAAATCTGCGAAACCTTTTGCAACAGGTGATATTATATATAAAGGGGATGTAAATAAGTGGATAAAATTTGCCAATACATTCAGGCTCCGCTGTGCACTTCGTATATCAAAAGCTGACCCTGCAAGAGCAAAGGCAGAAGCCGAAGCAGCTGTGAAAGCCGGTATTCTTGAAATCGGTGCTGATAATGCTATGATGGTCAGAACTGCTATAAACAGTGGAGATGGAAATGGTATATCCCGTATCGCAGGATGGGGGGAATTTCGTATGAGTGCGACAATGGAATCAATTCTGAAAGGATATAATGATCCGCGTATGGTAGAATTTTTCCAGCCGGCATTTAATACTGGTACTTACGAAGGGTTACGTAACGGTCTGAATCCGGCGCAACTTGCATTACCATTGAACCTCAATGATAACAACTCAAACGTAGGCGCCCGCTGGATTCGTAACACTGGTGCGGGTTCGGGTTGGGAGAACCTCTACGCTGTTCCGGCAAGTATTATGCATACTTCAGAAGCGTACTTTTTACGTGCAGAAGGTGCACTGAATGGCTGGGATATGAATGGAGAAGCGAAAGATCTGTATGAACAAGGCATCCGCCTTTCCATGGAACAATGGGGCTTTACGGGTGATGCTGTTGAAAAATATATTCAGGGTACCACTCCTCCAGTTGCTCCGGGTGATGCGATGAATTCTGCGCCAGTTACCACGATTCCGGTAAAATGGGGAGCTAGTGAAGCGATTCAAAGAGAGCAGATCGGTACGCAGAAATGGCTGGCTTTGTTCCCTGATGGGTTTGAAGCATGGGCAGAGTACAGAAGATCCAGATTTCCGAAACTTTATCCTGTTGTAAATTCTGTAAATGAGGATGTCCCTGCCGGACAGGTGCTTCGTCGGTTCCCGTTCCTGGATGCCGAGAAGAATACCAATAAGCCCGCAGTTGATGCAGCGGTATCTTTACTGAATGGTGAAGATAAAGCAAGCACGCCTTTATGGTGGGATAAAAACTAATTGTTAATTAAAAAATGTTTTGGCAAGGTATCTTCTGCATTGGAAAGATACCTTGCCTCTTTTTATTAAGTATATTTTAAATATTCCTCCCTTTACTAACTCATATCGCTTTTTTTACTTATCTGAATTTCATGTCCAAAACCAAAAACTACATTTTCCCACTCATTATTATTGGTATCCTCTTTTTTGTATTTGGCTTTATCACCTGGGTCAATGGCGTATTGATACCTTATTTTCAGATTTGTCTCGAACTGACCACATTTCAGGCACTTTTTGTGGCTTTTGCAGCTTATCTGGCTTACTTTTTTATGGCTATACCCTCGGCCTTTGTCCTTAAATATACAGGTTATAAAAAAGGAATGGTCATTGGACTGGTAATTATGGCGATAGGTACGCTTACATTTTTACCAGCCGCTTATTCCAGAACTTATTTTCTTTTTCTGAGTGGTTTGTTTGTAACAGGTATCGGACTGGCCTTATTACAGACTGCTGCCAATCCCTATGTTGCTATTATCGGACCTTCTGAAAGTATTGCCCAGCGGATTGGATTTATGGGTGTAGCCAATAAAACTGCCGGAATAATGAGTCAGCGTATTCTCGGATCTATATTTCTTTTAAACTCTGACGCCATCGTTGCCAGCATCAGCACTGCCACTCCTGCTGAAAAAGCAGCCATTCTGGACGAATATGTACTGAAAGTTGTGAATCCGTATATAGTGATTACAGTTGTGTTGCTGTTGCTTGCCGTCATGATCTATTTTTCCAACCTTCCCGAAATTAATGAGAGCGGGGAAAAAACTGAGGGTTCCAAAGGTTCAGGTAAAACTTCTATTTTTCAGTTTCCTTACCTTGTTCTGGGGGTTATCGCTCTTTTTATGGCGGGGGCCTGCGAAGTAATACCGATTGATGCGATTATCGTTTATAGCCGCTCCATGGATATACCGATGGAGGAAGCACGTCATTTTGCTGAATATACCTTATATGCTATGTTAGTGGGTTATGTCACCAGTACTATCGTAATTCCACGATTTATTTCGCAACAAAACGCACTGGCAGTTTGCTCTGTTCTGGGTTTAGCTTTTGCTGGCGGTTCTTACTTTTCCGAAGGATTCACTTCCGTACTCTTCATGATTCTCATGGGATTTGGCGCTGCTATGCTGTGGGGAACGATCTGGGGATTGGCATTGCAGAATTTAGGCTCATTTACAAAGATGGGGTCCGCTCTTTTATTAATGTCGGTGATTGGTGGAGGCATATTTCCATTACTCTTTGGCAGTCTGATTGACAATAATCCTGCCTGGCCTCAGACTGCGGTATTGATTCTGGTACCCTGTTATGCTTACTTGCTATACTATGCCTTGGCTGGACATAAAATCCGCGATTGGAACAAAGGGGCCAAAGCTACCCCAAAAGCCGATGCGGTTGAACTATAATTTTGTAAAGGTTGATACCATACCAAGCAGTTAAAAAAACTAATAAACAGATTCAAAATGCCGCTAAAGAAATTATTACTGATCGGAGTTTTATCTCTCCCACTTACATTTATTGCCTGTAGCAACGAAGAAAAAAAGGATGATAACGAGGTAGAATTGACCGCTATCAATGAAGGCAACGTACCATGGGATATAAGTGTTCTGGCCTATACCTTTCGTAAATTCACATTTTTTGAGGCAGTAGAGAAGGCCAAAGAACTGGGGTTGACTAATATCGGGGGGTATCCTGGACAAGAGATTGGGGGAGGGATAGAAGGCAAGATGGGAATAGATCTGGACGCTGAAAAAAGGGGAAAGATTTTGGCATATTTGAAACAAGAGGGTGTAAAGCTGGCGGATTTTGGCGTGGTGACACCTTCTTCGGATGATGACTGGAGAAAATTGTTTGAATTTGCCAAAGCAATGGGAATACCATTAATCGTTTCTGAGCCAAAACCAGAGAAATTGGATATGGTAGTTGCCCTGGGCGAGGAGTTTGATATTAATATTGCCATTCATAATCATCCGTCGCCTTCCATATATGCTGATCCGGATAAAATGCTGGAAACCATTCAGGGATATAGTAACAGGTTGGGCGTTTGTGCGGATGTAGGGCATTGGATCCGATCCGGATTTGATCCTGTGGAAAGTCTGAAAAAACTGGAGGGGCGTATCCTTGAACTTCATTTCAAGGATGAATCGGTATTAGGAAAAGAAGCAGAAGAGATAGTTTGGGGAACAGGCGTAGCCAATGTAAAAGGGATGTTGGAGGAGTTGGAAAGGCAGAATTTTTCAGGTGTTCTTGCCATTGAATATGAAAGTCGGCCAGAGGATAATATGGATGAAATAAAACAAAGTATGCAGTATTATCACCAGGTAATCGGGAACTGGTGATTTCAATAATCAGTAATCCAGGTTTTGTTTTTAAAGGAATCTTTCTCCCGGCTTAAGTCTACAGTCGGGTCAATTAAAAGTGCACTGCCTTTGCCATTTACACTGGCATAACATTCGGCCCTGATTTCTGTATCTCCCAGGTCGTTTTTAAGGTAATAGGAGTGGAGGTAGTGCGCAAACTGTAATATCATATCGGGTTGAAAACTCATTTGTCTGGCCTGAATCGGTGTCAAAAAATTAGCAGGTTGAATCGAGAATTCTTTGCCACTATCTTTAACCCTCACATGAAAAACAACACTTCCATTTTTTTCCATCAGCATGATATTCCAGGCAAATCTGAAGCCCTGCTCATGCCAAAGTACATTGCCAGGATATAGCAGATACCGGAAAGGCATTAACATTTGGAAAAAGAAAAATACAGCTATTACAGGTCGGGTAAATCCTGCTTTAAGTGATCGGAATTCCATGCTTATCGGTGGTATGCGAGGGCTTTTTACAGCTAGATAATGTAATACTTTCCGGTGCCACGAAGACGGGAAAAATATCAGTGCAGTGCCCATCATGATCCAAGGAAACATACCGATATGGAAAAGGAAATGTGTCAGTAAATGGAAAATCACTATTATCAGATAAATCCAGAGACGTGTTGGTCTGTTCAGTAATAAAAAAGGTGCTGAAATATCAAATATCATTGCAAGCCAGCTGATGACAAATGCAACCCATGGCTGAGCAAGCAGGGGACCTACTAAAGGAAAGTTTTCATTGGCAGCCAGCCATATTTTCAATGGTTGAGCAAGGAAGAGCCAATCATATTTTAGTTTTGCTATTCCCCCGAATAAATAAACCATGCCTACTTGTATTTTGAGGAGATTTTCAGGGTTTCGAAAGTAAAATATGACCTGAGATTTTTTCCTTCTAAGTAAGTTATCAACTGAACATACTGTATTCATAGGCAGCCAGCACATTAAGAATGCAAGCAGACTAACCTGATAATAGTGATTCAGATATACACTCTTATCCCACAATTCCACCCAGGTAAAAAGCAGAAAAAAGCAAATGATTGAAAATCGATAAAAAACGCCAAAAGCTATAAATACGGCCAGGATAACCAGTACATAGAAGACCCAGTATACATAAGGTTCGGCAGGTGGAGAAATCCATTGGAAACCGTAGAATGAAAAGAAATAATCGGGTTTGACATAAAAATCCGTAATCCATCCTTTATTAATAAACCGGATTTCTGAAAAGGCCATAATCACCCCGAAAATGATCCTGAAAAACGCCAACGAATAGAGTGAATCACTGTTCTGAATATTTTGGCCGCCTATTCTATTCCAGGTCATGCATGAGATATAGTTAATGAAGCCGAAAGTTACAACAATATTAACTTAGGAAAAGCTTGCGTTCTGAACAATCCCCTCCCCGGAGGGGGTGTGGTTGGTTGGTGCGTAGGGAGGGGTGGGTCATTGATACGAATTATGAATTTTTGCTGTGGCTTTTGTTTGGCATTGAACATTGACCCACCCCGCCCTCTGGGTCTCCGGGCGGCGAACCGTCCCTCCCAGGAGGGGATTACCTTGCATCAGACCTTTGATATGGCAGTATTAACTCCGGGAAAACTTGCGTTTAGTGGAATCCCCTCCTCGGAGGGGGTGTGGCTGGTTGGTGTGTAGGGAGGGGTGGGTCATTGATACGAATTATGAATTTTTGATGAGCTTTTGTTTGGCATTGAACATTCACCCACCCCGCCTTTCAGGCACCCCTCCCAGGAGGGGATTACCTTGCGTCAGACCTATGATGTGCCGATATTCAGGGTTGAAAATACTATATCAATCTGGTTAGTCGCAGCTGCCATCCGGATTGCAGGAAGGCCCCTGCGAAACTTCCATCCGGAAAGCAGGATGGTCTTTCCTCCATTCTCCAAATGCTTTATCTAAAGTTTGTAGAATTGCTTCTTTCGGTTGTGCGCCAGAGATTCCATAGTGATTATTAAGTACAAAGAAAGGTACCCCTTTGATGCCTAACTGCTGGCTTTCCTGTTTGTCCTGATTAACCTTATAGGCATATTGGTCATCTGTCAACGCCTGGAGTACCTCCTCAGTGGAGAGTCCTGCCTCAAGCCCTATAGATTTCAATACTTCATGATCGCTCACATCTTTACCTTCTGTAAAGTAAGCGGCAAATAATCGTTCTTCCATGGTATCTCCCAAACCTTTGGATTTAGCCAGTTGTATTACCCGGTGAGCATCAAAGGTATTGGCAATGAGACTATCTTTCAAGTTGAAATCCAATCCAGCTTCAGCGCCCATTCTTTCAACATGCTTCAGCATTTGATCGATTTGTTCCTCACTAATCCCTTTTCGGGTAATCATATATTCTTTGGTACTGGTGGATGCGCCAGACAATGCAGGTATATCCGGGTCGAGCTGAAAACTTTGCCATTCAGTTTCGATAAAATCTTTATAGGGAAAGCTGCTAAGTGCTTCTTCATAATGGCGTTTACCTATATAGCAGAATGGACACATAATATCACTCCATATTCTGACTTTCATTTTTTGTTGTGTCATAATCAAATATTTTCAGTTATTGATTTTGTAAAGCTTTTCTTACAGCAGGCGCTATCTTCGTTCCAAACAATTCAATAGCATGTAAGGTTTTGGTATGTGGCATAGATGGGCCTGTCATGAGTTGCGCCAGATAGCGGGTATTGCCGAACATCTCATGGAACAACAGAATTTTATCCGTGATTTGTTCCGGACTACCGACCATCATCGGGCCATGATCACGCATGAATTCATAGTGATCCCATCCCATAGGCGACCACCCTCTTTCTCTGCCTATTCTGTTCATGACTGTGGTGTAGGGCTTATAAAACTCTTCCATGGCTTGTTGTGAAGTTTCCGCAGCATAAAAATGAGTGTTTAGGGCAAATCTTGTCTTGTCTACTGCATGATTGGCAGCCTTGGCCTGTTCCTTATAAAGGTTGGCAAAAGATACGAAACGGTCTGGCGTACCACCGATAAAAGCCAGTGTCATGGGCAGATTCAGCTTGGCGGCACGGATTGCTGATGAAGGTGTACCACCCACAGCCAACCACACCGGGATTTCTTCCTGAAGTGGACGTGGGTAGATACCTACATTATTTAGTGAAGGGCGGAATTTTCCCCGCCATGAGATCTTCTCAGATTGATTAAGTTGAATCAGCAGGTCGAGGTGTTCGGCAAATAAATCATCATAATGGTTCAAATCTTTTCCAAATACTGGAAATGATTCAGTAAATGAGCCTCTGCCGGCCATTATCTCGGCACGTCCTCCGGAAATCAGGTCAAGCGTAGCATAATTTTGAAAGATTCTTACAGGATCAGACGAACTCAATACAGTAACAGCACTGGATAGACGAATATTTTTTGTAATGGAAGCCCCGGCAGCCAATACCATCTCAGGTACAGACACCAGATAGTCTTCTCTGTGATGTTCACCTATTGCAAATACATCCAGACCTACTTCATCCGCCAGTTTAATTTCCTCCAGGAGCTCCTGCATTCGCAGGTGTGCATTGACCGCACCGCCTGCTTTGTGGTCAGGGTTTAACTCTCCGAATGTGCTTAATCCTAATTCCATATCTTAGACTTTAGTTTGATAATTCAAATTTCCGCAATATTTTCAACTAAGAAAAATGCAAGATGATTTCCCGGAGGGAACCGCAGAATAATGTTTTCCGGGAACTATTTCCCAATCAGGTCACGAATAGTCACCGAAGCTACTACACCACCAAATGCCGCAGGCAGGTAAGAAATAGTACCATAGGCAGATTTTTTAAAGTGGGTTCCATCAGTCATAAGTAAGGAAAGTTTGTCATGTTGTTCGGTGGAAAATACCACTTTTACTCCGGACCTTATGCCAATCTTCCGAAGATTTTTCCGGATATAGAACGCCAGTTTACAGTGATAGGTTTCACTGATATCTGCCACTTTCAGTTGGGTTGGATCCATCTTTCCACCAGCACCCATTGAACTTACCCAAGGTATCTTCTTTTCAAATGCCAATTTAATAAATGCAAGCTTGGGAGTGATGCTGTCGATTGCATCGATTGCGTAGTCTGGGTTTCTTTCGATCAGGGTAGGGAGGGTCTCAGGTACTATGAATTCCTTGACAACATGAAGTTTTAACTCAGGATTGATCGCCATCAGCCGATCGGCCATGATTTCAGCTTTTGAAATGCCGTGGTTGGTAGCCAAAGCAGGAAGCTGTCTGTTTCTGTTGGTAGGGTCCACCACATCACCATCAACGATGGTCATTTCTCCAACACCTGCCCTGCAAATAAATTCTGCAGCATAGGAACCTACTCCTCCTAGTCCGATGATCATAACATGAGATTTATTTAATTTTTCAATGGCCTGCTGGCCAATTAATTTTTCTGAGCGCGATAGCCAGGTTGTATCCATGGATTAATTTTATGTGTTGTATTAGGTAATAATAGCATGATAATTCTGAATAATCTGTCTTTGAAGTGTTTCCACTGGTATGCCTAGCGTTTCGGCACTTATATGATAGAGTTCTTTTACAGAAAATGGCTCTCCATCCGTTTCTAAAAATATTTTGTCGATTGGACATGATGCTAATACCTGTTGGATTCTTTCCTGGAATAACGATTTCCCAAAGGATAGATAATATCCGGCATTCAGCAAATCATGGGCCAGTTGCCGGTGTTTATTAAATCCATGAAATACGACCGGCACCTGATTTTCCTGGGATTCCAATAGGTGCATCACTTCCTGGTAGGCGCGAACACAGTGTATGATCAACGGTTTTCTTATTTGCTTTGCCAGATCTATCTGGAATAGGAATGCTTCTTTTTGTACTTCCATCGGCGTTGGACAGATTTTATCCAGTCCACATTCTCCTATAGCCAGAGCATCGTGCTGCGAAATGTGATCTGTTAACAGCAATTTCAGTAATTGGAGATTATCTTCTGTAACATACCAGGGGTGAATGCCGGCACTGTGCAGGAAGCCACCTTTTGATTCTTTGCCAATGATCTGGTTAAAAATACCTTCCACACCTGGTTCCTTTGCCAGCCGATGCGTATGAAAATCAATATAGGTCAAGTTCTTCTTCGACATTTTGTGCAAATTTCCGAATTTCTACTCAATAGTAATGGAGGAATGATGAATTCCTTTCTCGACCAGCTTATGTTACATTATAGGTTATTATTGGGTATTTTACAGTATTTTAGCCGCTTATTTGGCGTAAAACTACTTTTTGAGCTGTTTTAACTAAATCAACAACTAATCATATTTACTTCATTTTATTATTGATAACATCTTTATGATCACAAATGATGCGACCATACTGGGAATACTTTTTATAATTCTGGCAGCAATATTTTATACAGCGTCTATTGAAAAAGGATTCTTCCCCAAATTTTATAAAGTTGTCCCTCCATTGCTTTTGTGCTATTTTATTCCAGGTTTATTGAATTCATTTGGAATTGTAAATGGCCATGATTCCCAGTTATATCCGGTAATTGCACGATATTTACTTCCTGCCTGTCTGGTACTTTTTACGATTGGGATGGATTTCAAAGCCCTTGTAAAACTAGGTCCATTTGCCTTGATCATGATGTTTACGGGTACAGTAGGTGTGATGGTAGGAGGTCCTGTTGCCTTATGGATTGTTGGTACTTTGAGCCCATCTACGGTGGCAGGAACAGGATCCGATGAAGTATGGCGAGGATTGGCAACCATTGCAGGCAGCTGGATTGGAGGAGGGGCTAACCAAACTGCCCTCAAAGAGGTGTTCGAGCCTAGCGCAGCGCTATTCTCTCAGATGATAGCAGTCGATGTGCTGGTAGCAGAATTATGGATGGCCATGCTGATTTATGGTGCCGCCAATGTGTATCGTTTTGATAAATTCCTGAAAGGGGATAGTCGTGTAATTACAGAAATTCAGAAAAATCTGGAAGAAAAACAAATCGCCGGGCAACGCAATCCGAGCTTCCGCGATTATATAAATATTGCCGCAGTAGGCTTCGGAACGATGGGAATAGCCCATTTGTTTGCTGATATTATCACCCCCTACTTAGCGGAAAATTATCCCGGGTTGGCCAAATATAGTCTGACTTCCAGCTTTTTCTGGATCATCTCCATAGCTACATTTATTGGTATCGTCCTTTCCATTACTCCTTTGCGTAAAATAGAGCATGCCGGCGCTTCGAAAGTTGGTTCAGTATTCCTTTATATTCTGATTGCTACCATCGGAATGCAGATGGACCTGGGTGCCGTACTGGACAACCCTGGATTATTCGCAATTGGTTTAATCTGGATCTCTATTCATGCGTTGTTGATGTTTCTGGTTGCAAGAGGGCTTAAGGTCCCATTTTTCTTTATGGCCGTAGGCAGCCAGGCCAATATTGGCGGGGCGGCATCTGCTTCAGTAGTAGCGGCTGCCTTCCATCCCACACTGGCATCAGTAGGGGTACTGCTATCAATACTGGGGTATGCCATCGGAACCTATTGCGGTTACCTGACTGCATTACTCATGCAATGGGTAAGTCAGGGATTTTAGTTTTTTTGGGCGGTATTTTACAGCAGAAAATACCGCTCTTTTAATATATTGATATGATGTGCAACATGACCTGCGGCGGCAAAACCAATGCCCAAAACATCTATCATATAATGATTACAAACCCCCTTTCGTAGCATCGCCTCCTGGGTAAAACTGCTGAAAAGCAAAATAGTCCCTCTTCTTACAATAGAAAATTCGTCCAGTAGTTGTTCAACTGGACGGTTCCCGACGGGCGCATTTTCTGCAAACAGAGCTTCATCAAAACCAGGCAGTTCTGTAGAGTCGTTTCTGGCAAACCGAAGTGCTCGGTAGGCAAAAATTCTTTCCGTGTCAATCATATGCTGCAATACCTGCGCTACTGTCCATTTTTCTGGTGCATATGCGAAGTCTCTTTTCTCTTCAAGCGAAGTGCCGGAAATAAAATGGGTCAAATCAGAAGTTGCTGCCAATGCATCCAAAATAGGTAAATCAGGCGCGCAATTAATGTAATTTTCAAAAAATGATGGAATAGCAGTTATGGCTGATTTTTTCATGACACTTAAGATTGAATCCGACGGATGAAGATCAATATCCCCTAATATTTTGACCGCCCGAATTAACTAAAACTCTTTATGATTATACGTATTAGCCGCAAAAAATAATTGCGAAATAATTGTTTGCAAATCATTGTTTCTAATTAGTCTAAATAATAATATTGTGCATTATTTATTTTGACAACTATCTATATTCTTATGAAACAATGCTTTACGTGCTTTTTATTGATATTGAGCACCTACGTTTTCGCCCAATCCGGAAAAATTCAGGGTATTTTATCGTCGTCTGACAGTCAGCCTGCGAGTTCAGTGAATGTTGTACTGAAGGGCACGGGCAAAGGATCCGTTACTGATCCAAATGGTTATTTTGAGATCAATGGTATAGCTCCTGGTAAATATACGCTTGTGGTTTCTTTCCTGGGTTTGGCCAATTACGCTGAAATTATCCAGATTGAAGCTGACAAAACCAGTGAAGTAGCGGTAGTATTAAAAGAAAGTGCACAGCAGCTAAATGAGGTAGTCGTTACTGCAAGTAGCCAAAAGTATAAAGAATCGCTTCCTTCGCAAGGTTTACGAATCAGTACCCCTATTCTTGAAACGGCACAAAATATTCAGGTAATTAATAAAAGTCTGCTTTACGATCAGCAGATTTTTGATATGCTGGAGGGCGTCCAACGTAACATCAGTGGCGCACAGAAAGTAGAGCATTGGGACAATTATGCGCGTATCAATATGCGGGGATCCCAACTTACCCCGTTCCGGAACGGAATGAACGTTAAACTGAGTGCATGGAGTCCACTCACCGAGGACATGAGTATGGTAGAGCGCATTGAGTTTGTGAAAGGGCCAGCGGGTTTTATGCTGGCCAATGGTGAACCAGGAGGTTTTTATAATGTAGTAACCAAAAAACCTTCCGGAAAGGAAAAGGGAGAGGTGACTTTTACCTTAGGGAGTTATGAGCATTACCGGGTGACGACCGATCTGGACGGTAAGCTGGACAAGAATGGTAAACTGCTGTACAGACTAAATCTGATGGGCCAACTGAAAGGATCGCATCGTGAATTTGAATTCAATAATCGTTATTCCATTGCGCCTGTCCTAAAATACCTGATTAATGAAAACAGCGCATTAACACTTGAATATAATGAGCAATATTCCCAAATGAGTGTGGTGGGCAGTAATTATTCTTTTTCCAGAAGAGGCTATGCCGATCTTCCTGCTTCCTTCACAATGGCAGAGCCGAATCTGGAGCCAACCGTCATGCGCGATAAAAACATTTCCTTGTTGTTGGATCATCGTTTCAATGAACACTGGAAATTGACGGCCCAATTGGCTTACCTGCATTTTAAACAAGTTGGTCAAAGCCTTTGGCCTTTGGGTATGTCAACTGATAATGATAGTCTTATGCATCGGGGTATCAGTATCTGGGATGCCTTTGGTGTAAATAAAAACGGCCAAATATATATCAACGGTGATTTCAATACAGGGAGTGTTGACCATCACATATTGATGGGTGTGGATATGAGTCACAAAGATTATTTTGCCGATTGGAATCAAGGTGCGGAATTAGGGGGGGCTGATTTCAATATATACCAACCCATATACGGACAGCTGACAGCCGCACAAATTCCACAGTGGGACCGATCAAGGTCGATAAGGGAAAGAGCTGTACGCTATAACAACAGTTATACCGGGTTTTATATTCAGGATGAAATGAGCTTTTTCCATAATATGCTGCGACTTACTTTGGCCGGTCGATATACCACCAATACCTACCAGAATCCTTACGAAGGAACGACAAAAGACGGTAAGTTTACTCCCAGGATAGGTTTGAGCTGGTCTGTTTCCTCCAGTACAGCAATATATGGTGTAATTGACCAGGTTTTTCTGGCTAATCCCGGGACTGATTGGCAAGGCGCCAACTTTGACCCCATAACGGGTGTCAGTCGTGAGGTAGGTATTAAAAAAGACTGGTATGATGGCAGGTGGAACACGGCTATATCAGCCTACCAGATAACCCGAAACAATGTACTCACTACCGATGTTGACCATCCGGATCCAACTACCAGTCAGTTGATTTATAACCGTCAAACGGGCCAGCAAAAAACCAAAGGATTGGAATTTGATGTGAAAGGAGAGCTTGTCAAAGGACTGGAACTGGTACTTAACTATGCTTATACGGATGCCCGTATTACAAAAGATTCTGATGAAACTGTGATTGGCAACGCAGTAGCCGGTGCTACAAAACATTTACAGAATACCTGGTTGAGTTACAAAGTTCAGCGCGGAACCTTAACCGGCCTGCGGCTCTCACTTGGATATCAGTATCAGGCTGGACGATCTTCATGGTTTGTATTCGATAATTCAGAAAATGCTTTGCCCGACTATTTCAGACTCGATGGCGGAGTAGGCTACCAAACAGGAAAATTAAGTATAAACCTGTTGTTCAATAATCTGCTCGATAAATACCTATACTCAGGAGCGCCCAACTATGACGGTACATTTTATTGGCAGGCAGAAGCGCCACGTAATTACAGAGTTTCCGTTGGTTATAGATTTTAACCCTTAAAAACAGCATATGATAAGGTTAAAAAAATTAATCGGGGTAATCCACCTGTGGCTGGGGATGATTTCCGGTATACTGGTATTTATAATTGCTATCACGGGATGCATTTATGCTTTTCAGTATGAAATTCAGGAATTGACCCAGTCATACCGATTTGTAAATGAACAAGAGAAGCCTTTCCTTTTGCCTTCTCAAATCATCGAAATTGCTGAAAAGACATTACCTGATAAACATGTGCATGCGGTGATGTATGCAGGTCCGGAGCGTGCAGCAAAAGCAATATTTTTCAGTTTTGAAGAACATTATTATGATTTTGTTTATATCAATCCGTATACCGGAGAAGTGTTAAAAGTAAAAGATGAATACCAGGATTTCTTCAGAATCATCCTTGACGGGCATTTTTACCTGTGGCTGCCACCTGATATTGGTCAACCCTTATCAGCGGGTGCTACACTTGTGTTTATGATCATGGTAATAAGTGGTTTGATTTTGTGGTGGCCTGCAAGCAAGAAGGGCCTAAAGCAGCGCTTCACCATCAAGTGGAACGTTCGTTGGAGGAGGAAAAACTACGATTTGCATAACGTGCTGGGTTTTTATGTGTCCTGGATGGCTATATTATTTGCAATCACGGGGTTGGTTTGGGGATTTACCTGGTTTAGAGATGGCGTGTACAAAATAGTATCAGGTGGAGGTACATTCTATGAATACCAAGATCCCCCTTCCCGGAATATTGTTAAAGAAAACTTGCAAGAAGAGGAAATGGAGGCAATTGATCTGGTTTGGTATAAGATGGTGAAGGAATATCCTGAGGCTGGCTGGATAGAAATCCATCCCGCTGAAACGGCCGAATCGAGTATAGCTGCCAATGCGAATCCGGATGTAAAAACATACTGGAAGACTGACTATCGATATTTTGACCAGTATACGCTGGAAGAACTGGAAGTGAACCATATCTGGGGACGAGTTGACCAGGCAAGTTCTGCCGATATGCTTTTTCGGATGAACTATGATATACATGTTGGGGGTATACTTGGACTTCCTGGCAAACTGCTAGCTTTTTTTGGAAGTCTGATCGTGGCGTCAATGCCAATTACAGGTTTTCTCATCTGGTGGGGAAGAAGAAACAAACCGCAGTATAATAGCAGAAATATCCACACAACAAGAAGGGATAGGGAAATAAGAAATGTTGGATTATAATAAGATACAATCGAAAAATTATTCTTCAATATTTGCAGGAACTATATCCTTCAAAAGTATGAATGTACTTCAATTGATGAATCTCTTAATTTTATTTTTATTGTCTAAATAGTACTGAATCAGGAAGCGTATGCTTACGAAAAATTCAGTGTTTTTGGGCAATCTGGATTTTGTGATATTTTGAACAGATTGTCCAGACGATATTATAAACGTCAAAACTTTGGCTTCAAATTTATTCTACATTCTTACTTTGGGATATATATGTATTACGCACCCTCAGATGGGTTAGAGTTTTTCAATTTTCTTCAAATAGTACCTGTATTTTTTCTGATCAAAAAAAACCGATTATACATGAATGGAAAGATAAGTACCGAGCTCCAAAAAATCTTAAGTAATAGGTAGGGAGGAAGCCCGATTCTCATTCATGGGGTTTCAATTGTCTGAACCTTAATAAAATACACAATTAGTAACAATTTTTTAAATTTGAGTGGTAAGAAAGTTTTTTAAAATTGAAAGGGTTACTGGTGTTAGATTTTTGTTTTTTGTAAACTTTTAATATGTGAAAAAATATAAAGTACTGTTGTTCAATAGCTTGCAAAATAATTTTGGAAACTTTTTAACAGGCTGACAACATATGTGATATATATTTTGTTACATTTGTATAATGTCAACGAAAAAATCTGCACTGAATGGAAACACTTGAAAATCAGAAAACTTTTACGTCAGATGAAGCTTTTCAGGCCTCTTTGGAGTATTTCAAAGGTGATGATCTTGCTGCTCGTGTATGGGTCAACAAATACGCGCTTAAGGATTCAGCTGGAAACATATTTGAAAGCACACCTGACGATATGCATAAACGGATTGCACGGGAAATTGCACGCGTTGAAAGCCGTTATCCTAACCCATTAACTGAAGATGAGATTTTTGATCTTATCCGTGATTTTAAGTACATAATTCCGCAGGGAAGTCCAATGACGGGCATTGGAAATCCATTCCAGATTGCTTCATTGTCGAACTGTTTTGTAATAGGTAACGGGACCTCTTCTGATTCTTACGGTGGAATCATGAAAATTGATCAGGAGCAGGTTCAGTTAATGAAGAGGCGGGGAGGTGTAGGCCATGATTTATCACATATCCGGCCCAAAGGATCCCCCGTTAAAAACTCGGCATTGACTTCCACCGGAATTGTACCTTTCATGGAACGCTATTCCAATTCTACCCGTGAGGTAGCACAGGATGGCAGACGTGGAGCTTTGATGCTTTCAGTGGCTATGAGGCATCCTGATGCAGAAAGTTTTATTGACGCCAAATTGGAACAGGGCAAAGTAACAGGTGCCAATGTATCCGTCAGAATTGATGATGCCTTCATGCGTGCTGTGGAGTCAGGGGAGACGTATGTGCAGCAATATCCCATCAATGCTGACCAACCCGTGTACCAGAAAGAGGTAAATGCCAGGGATATTTGGAAAAAGATTGTACATAATGCATGGAAATCTGCAGAGCCGGGTATCTTATTCTGGGATACAATCATCAGAGAATCCGTTCCCGATTGTTATGCAGACCTGGGTTATGAAACTATTTCTACCAATCCATGTGGAGAGATTCCACTTTGTGCGTATGATTCCTGTCGTTTGCTGGCAATCAATTTATTCTCCTATGTAGAACAGCCATTTACTAAAAATGCATCGTTCAATCTGGAGCTTTTCAAGAAACACATTGGAGCTGCCCAGAAAATGATGGATGATATTATCGATTTGGAAATGGAAAAAATCGATGCTATTCTTTTGAAAATTGAGGAAGATCCGGAAGGGGATGAAGTAAAGAGAATAGAAAAGAATCTATGGTTGAACATTCGTCATAAAACGGAGGAAGGCCGCCGGACAGGCATCGGTATAACGGCGGAAGGTGACATGCTGGCTGCACTGGGTCTTCGATACGGAAGTGATGAGGGCATCGATTTCGCCGTTAATATTCATAAAACGATTGCCTTGGAAGCCTATCGTGCTTCGGTACATGCGGCCAAAGAAAGGGGTGCATTCGCAATTTTTGATGCGGAAAGAGAAAAAAACAACCCTTTTATTCAGCGTTTACAGGAAGCTGACGCTCAGCTGTATTATGAAATGCTCGAATACGGCAGAAGAAATATAGCATTACTGACCATTGCACCTACAGGTACCACAAGTTTGATGTCCCAGACAACGTCGGGTATTGAACCGGTTTTCCTTCCTGTATATAAAAGAAGACGCAAAGTCAATCCGAACGATAAAGATGCTAGGGTGGATTTCGTGGATGAGGTTGGCGATTCCTGGGAGGAGTATCCAGTATTCCATCACCGCTTCAAACAGTGGATGGATGTCAACGGTTATGATACCACCGTCAATTACAGCCAGAAAGAGCTGGATGAAATGGTGATGAAGTCGCCCTATTACAAGGCTACTTCCAACGACGTGGATTACCTCAAGAAAGTACAGATGCAGGGGGCTATTCAGAAATGGGTAGACCATTCCATTAGTGTCACCATTAATATGCCTGCTGATGTAAGTGAAGAGGTTGTTGGAGAATGCTATATGGAGGCCTGGAAAGCAGGTTGTAAGGGTGTCACAGTGTACAGGGATGGTTCTCGGTCGGGTGTGCTGGTTTCTGCTTCAGAGAAAAAGGAAACTCCTACCATTCAGTTATCTAATCCTTTCCCTGTTATTCGTCCGCAGGTACTGGAAGCTGATGTAGTGCGTATTCAAAATAAAAAGGATAAGTGGATTGCCTTTATTGGCTTGATTAATAATAAGCCTTATGAAATTTTCACCGGTTTTGCCGATGATGAGGATGGAATTCTTTTACCCCGTTGGGTCAATGAAGGAGTGATCATCAAAAACCGTGAAGCGGACGGCAGTTCGCGTTATGATTTTCAATATAAAAATACAAGAGGCTATAAAACAACCATTGAAGGGTTGTCATACAAATTCAATCCTGAATACTGGAATTATGCCAAGCTGATTTCCAGTACCTTGCGCCACGGTATGCCTATTGAAAAAGTGGTGGACCTGATTACCAGTCTTCAGCTGGATTCCGAATCGATCAATACCTGGAAAAATGGTGTGATGCGTGCACTGAAAAGGTACGTGCCGGATGGAACGGAAGTGAAAAAGCAGAAGTGCCAGAATTGTAATTCCACAAACCTGATTTACCAGGAGGGTTGTCTTTCGTGTAAAGATTGTGGCTCTTCAAAATGTGGGTGATTTTTAAATAATCCCATGTTTTGACAATAATTATGGGAGTATCTACAATTAATGCCGGGTAGTTCTACTGCCCGGCATTATTCATTAGTTTGGTAATGTCTCTCATTTCTCCGAATAGCACCATAATATCATTTTCATTCAGGAGGGTTTCAGGCATGGCAAGCCCATTGGCTCGTTTGGTGATTTTAGTAATCCCTTCATCTGATCTTTTTGAAACACTCAGTGTAGTCAGCACAATCACCTGGTATTTATTGGGGAAATCCACTTCTCCCAATGTTTTTCCGACATACTTCTCTGGCACCTTTATCTCAATAATGCTATATCTCTCGGAGACGGTGAAAGAATCAACAACCCCTTTATTGGAAAGCCGTATGGCAAGCTTTTCGGCTGATTCTTCCTCAGGTAATACATAATCGTCAATTTGCATTGCCTCCAGCACTGTTTTCTGCAGGTCCGATACCACCCGCCCTATAATACGTTTAATTTTAAGTTGTTTCAGTAAGGCTGCTGTAAGTAAAGATGAGGCTTCATCTTCACCGATTGCCACGATCACGGCATCTGCATCTTTCATAGGTAAAGCGCTTACGGCTTCACGGTCTGTGGAATCCATACAAACGGTATGGGTGATTTTCTCCTTCAGCTGTTCTACTTTTTGTGGATTTTTGTCAATGGCTATTACTTCATGACCAAGTTCTGTCAGTCTTACAGAAAGCGATTTGCCAAAAATGCCTAATCCGAATACAATGAATTTCATACTTAACTGATATATAATGTTTTAATTAAATAACCTCGGAAGTAGCGTACTTCAGTAAGTCATATTTTCGCTAGGGTAGTGATAAGTTTTGGGATGCGTATTTTTGATCAATGCAATCAGCAGGGTAAGGGTGCCGACCCGCCCAATGAACATAGTAAACACCAGTATAATTTTGCCCGCATTACTCAGTTCCGGGGTGATGCCCAGACTCAAACCTACTGTTCCGTAGGCCGAAAAACATTCAAATGCCAAAGGAAACAATCCTTTTTCCCCGTCTGTAATTGACATGAGTAAAACTGAAATCCCCAGGGATAGTAAAGAAAGAGAAATGATTGAAAAGGCCCGTCGTATTGATTCTGGACTAATTTCCCGCTTGAAAATTTCCACACGATCTTTCCCTCTTGCAATGCTGGCGATGTTCAGAATGGCAACGGCAAAAGTAGTGATCTTGATTCCTCCGCCTGTAGACCCAGGGGCTGTTCCAATCCACATCAGCAACATAATGATCATAATGGATGGCGTAGTCAGATGAGTCATTTCAATAATATTATATCCAGCTGACCGCGGAGCAGAGCCAATAAACAAGGCTGACACAATTTGTCCGCCGAGATTATGTTCGGCAAGGGAATTCCGAGACTCGAAAATAAACACTGTTATCAGACCGAACAGCGTTAGGAATACTGAAGTATACCATATTATCCGGGAATTAAAGCCGATGATCCAGGCTTTGAATTTAAATGATTCGCCATAAATGATCTTCCTGTAAAAACTGACTGTCCATTTTTTTATAAAATTATAGGTGTTGAACACGATTCCAAACCCTAAACCGCCAAGAAAAAACAGACCTGTAAAGATCAGCAGCAGGGGATAATCAAACCGAATCTGATCGTGATGAAGACCTGCTGGCAGGGTAGAAAATCCGGCATTACAAAAAGTTGAGATAGCATGAAATATTGAAAAATATATTCTCTCCCGTTCATTGATAAACAGAGCAGGGTCAATCGTTATGTAAAGCAGTACAGCTCCAATCAATTCAAAAAACAGGGTGATAAAAATAATTTTGTAAAGCGTTCTGATGACTGAAGCGACTTTGTTTTCGCCAATCAGTTCCGTGTACATAACCTGACTTTTAAACGAGAAGCCACCTGAGAAAAAATATCCGAAAAATCCTGTAAACGTCATGATCCCCAAACCACCCAATTGTACGAGTGTAATAAGTACTATCTGGCCATATTCGGTAAAACGAGAGGAAATATCCACTACGGACAATCCCGTAATACACACAGCGCTGGTAGCCATAAACACAGCATCGACAAAACTGAGGTCACGGCCCACTGTTGAATTGGGTAGCATGAGCAGCATGGAACCAATGAGAATCATGCCCAGAAAGCTTAATACAAAAAGGAGTGTAGGGTTGAAATAAAACTTGTCGAAAACCATACTGCTTTTTGACAGCTCAATAATGAATACACTAAATATCCCCAGATACATCCACTCAACGGGTACCAGATGCAGATCACCGATGGCAAATTCGGTGTTGTTTAGCAAAGTGATAAAGGAGAGATAAATAAATAATACAATCTCGCTGGAGTGGAGAATGGTTATTTTCCTGGAGATCAGAAAAGACAGGGAGACTCTGACCAGGGATAAAAATGCAAATCCATAACAGGTATAGGTGATGATGGTGACGATCAATCTCTCAATCGAAAAATCAGTATTATAACCTATATGATACAGTATGAGTAGAGATACCAATAGGCTTGACACAAGCATCATCCGATCAATCTTTTTTCGTATTTCGGATATCCTGTTTATTTGCTGTTCGGTCATAAGACATTTAGCTGTCAAAACACAAACTTAACTTCTTCCTTGAATAAAGTTGGTTTTTCTACTTGGGAATATATTGTGGTCAGCTAAATTCAAGATATTTTCTCACTTTAAACAGGATGTTTAACCTGCCTTATTAACTTTGCCCACATGACAAAACTAATTAACCTCACTGTATTTCGTGAATTCCTCAGATCAGGCTCTGCCGGAGGAGTTCTTTTATTATTGTGCGTAGTCATCTCATTGATTATCGCAAATTCTCCACTTGGAAGCGGATTTGAACAATTACTCGCCACGCAAATCGGTTTTCAGTCTGGCGGTATCATGCTAGAATATTCAGTCCTTTCCTGGATTAACGATGGTCTGATGGCTGTGTTTTTCCTGATGGTAGGGCTTGAAATTAAAAGGGAGTTAGTAGAAGGCGAATTATCATCTTTGCAAAAAGCTGCCTTACCAGTATTTGCTGCTTTGGGAGGGGTGGTTATTCCCATGTTGATTTATCGTTTTTTTAACGACGGCACACACACGGAAGCAGGATGGGGAATTCCGATGGCCACTGATATTGCTTTTGCACTGGCGATTATCACCATGCTGGGGGACAAAGTTCCGGCTTCCTTAAAGATTTTTCTGGCGGCTCTGGCCATAGTGGATGATCTGATCGCCATCCTTGTCATTGCTGTTTTTTATTCCACTGAATTACATCTTACCTATCTTTTGTATGCTGGAGGGTTATTTGGGCTGATGCTTGCGTTCAATAAATTCGGGCTAAAAAACCTGGCTTTTTATCTGATTCCTGGAGCATTTATCTGGTATTTTATTCACCACTCCGGTATACATGCTACCATAGCAGGCGTACTTACAGCCTTTACATTGCCCACTACGCCAGATGAGAAAGAATCTCCTCTGGAAAAACTGGAACATATGTTACTCAAGCCAGTTAACTTTTTTATCATGCCTGTTTTTGCATTGGTTAACACCAATATTTTATTTGAAAGCGGGATGGTGGAAGGGCTGACCACGCCACTTGGCTTGGGGATAATCCTGGGGTTATTTGTTGGTAAGCCTATTGGGATTACATTATTTTCCTGGATTTCTGTGAAACTTGGTGTTTGTAAAATGCCTTCTAATGCACAGTGGAAACATATTTTTGGCGTGGGTATTTTAGGCGGAATTGGTTTCACCATGTCTATTTTTATCGCAATCCTGTCCTTCTCAGGAGAACACCTGATTATGTCGGAAGCGAAATTTTCTATCATGATAGGATCATTAGTTTCCGGTCTTGTAGGATTTGTGCTATTAACCAAAATGGCTGTGCGTTCTAATAAATCAGAAGTCGTTGACGAATAATTGTTAAAGCGAAGTAATCCACCAAACATTTCCAAACGGATCTGTCACGCCGCAGGTCCGTCCATATTCTTTGGTTTCTGGTTCCATGAGTGAAGCAGCTCCATGTGATAATGCAGTTTGGTAGGTTTTGTCCGCATTTTCTACATAAATAAACAGGTTTGCATTTTGGGTTTTCCACTGTTCTGTGGCTTCAGATAACATGATGGTGGCCCCACTAAGGCTAATTTCAACATGCTGAATATTTTCCTGATCCTCATGCTTGATTTCAACAATGACAGTGGCATTAAACACTTCCCTCGTGAATTCAATAAATGACTTCGCATTTTTAAGCATCAGATAAGGCATAATCACCTGATGATGGGCTGGTATGTTCATGGTTTGTTTTTTTTTATTTATTTAAAATTCAATAAAAATTGCAGAATATCAAATAGAATTCCTTCCTATAGAAAAATATATGTCCGTTTTAGTATAAGATGATCTTTGTTTAGTGATATATATCAAATTGTTATTCAGGTAATTATCAGTCATTTGTATATTGTATCCAATTAATATCCACTGTCAGGGGATAGATTCCGAAGTAAACTTTGTTGATAAGAGGAATAAGTATTATTGGATTTATGGATCGTCAATTGAAATTATCTATTGTAGAATTATCACCTGTACCGGTTACGGGCGACAGGCATCAGGCTATATTGAATTCTGTTGAGATGGCTCAAAAAGCGGAGCAGTGGGGATTTACGCGAATATGGGTGGCAGAGCACCATGGAGCGCAGGCGATGGCCGGCAGAGCTCCGGAGGTGCTGATTCCACTGATTGCCTCAAAAACTAACACAATCAGGGTGGGTTCTGGCTCTGTATTGCTTAATCACTACAGTCCGTATAAGGTGGCTGAAAATTTCAGTACCCTGGAGGATATGTTTCCTGAACGAATTGACATGGGAATCGGCCGTGCCACCACCGGCGTTTATACCGACATTGCCCTGCAGCGAAACCGTTCATTCCGGCAGACTTCCGAAGATTCTGCTGAACAACTATCAGAACTGGTTGCCTGGATGAATGACGGTTTTGATGAAGAGCATCCATTTAGTAGGGTAACTGTGGCAAAAAACGGTTCTGTACCGCCATTCTGGTTACTCGGTTCGAGCGCATGGAGTGCATCTGCTGCAGCACAATTGGGTCTCAGATATGCTTTTGCAGGATTTATTAATCCAAATCAGGCCTATCATATCAGTAGAACTTATATCAACAATTTTGTGCCTTCTGCCAAAAATACGGGTGTTACAGCGCCGGAAATGATTCTTTCCTTAAGTCTGTACTGTGCTCCCACAATGGAGGAGGCTGCCCGTATGACTGCGCCCGCACATGTGATGATGCATAAATTACGGACCGGAGATATCAGTGGAAGACTTTACACCGAGGAAGAATCGATTGATTTTCTGGGTGGAATTCCTGAAATTGAGTGGATGGAAGATCCTAAATCATTCCCGAGAGTAATGGCAGGAACACCTGATTTGTTATATGACTGGGTGCAGCAGATTGCAGCTACATTTGGTATCAGTGAGGTGATGATTCAATGCATTACACCCAATCATGAGGCGCGTTTACGGTCACACCGACTGCTTGCCGAGCGATTTGGAATTCTGAAGTCAACGGATCATCCATAGGCCCAGCCATGTTGCTGCGAGTCCTGCCAGTATGCTTAATGCGATATTCAAAAATGCTATGGGCATCTGGCCGTTTTCAATGAGTGTAACGTTATCGGCCATAAAAGTGGAAAAAGTGGTATAACCGCCGCAAAAGCCAGTAATAAACAGGAATTTCATGTCGCTACCGATCAGGTTATATTTTTCAGATAAACCCAGTAAGAGACCTATGATCAGGCAACCGGTAATATTGGCAACGAAAGTGGCCCAGGGGAAAAGAGTTGTAAAATTTTTCTGGACATAAACTGCGGTTAAGTATCTGATAATACTCCCGATACCGCCACCTATGCCTACCAGTATAATTGAGCGAAACATAACGCAAATAGCTTTTCTCCAAAATTGAACTAAATTATTGGGAATTCGGCCTCGAATGTTGGTTTATTTATAGCAGACAAAGAAAATTAGTCTCTCCAATCAGCTCAGAAGTGGAATTCCCCAATGATGGAGAACTGCTGAATGGGGTATACCTTTTCACCCAATCAATTATTTTCATTCCAATAATAGCTGTCAGGATATACCCTTTTACCAAAAATAGCAGTGCCCACACGTACAATCGTTGCTCCTTCCTCAATCGCAATTTCAAGATCTCCACTCATGCCCATCGATAGTTCTCTCATCTCAACACCTGGAATTTGCAATTCCTCAACTTCTTCTTTTAATGTCCGAAGCAATTGAAAGCATTCACGGACTTTCTCGTGATCCGTACTAAAAAGGCCAATTGTCATCAAACCTCTGATCTGAATTCTCTCCAGCTTTGAAATGGCCACAACCAGCGGAACAAGCTCCTCCGGAGCAATGCCAAATTTGCTATCCTCATTGGAAGTATTGACCTGAATCAATACATCGATTATTTTATTTTCAAACACCAACCGGTCATTCAGTTTAATTGCCAAATCCAGACGGTCGAGCGATTGAATACAACTGATGCCATATTTTAATATTTCTTTGATTTTATTGGTTTGTAAATGACCAATAAAGTGACTTTCATGGGGTATTTCAGAAAGACCTTCGTATTTTTCTTTTACTTCCTGAACTTTATTTTCTCCGATGAGGGTATGTCCGGCCTTTAGTGCAATTTTAATTTTTTCAACAGGCACTGTTTTGGTAGCCAACAGTAATTTTACTTCCCCGCGCTCCCTACCGTACTTTTTACAGCTTTCCTCAATTCTGGAATTGATTTCAGTTATGTTTTGCAGGATTTCGTGTTCCATAGTCATTTTCCGTTTATTTAATTTCTTCTCAAATACTTGAAAAAAGAGTAATAATAAAATTTTCTTATTGAGGCAGACTTATGAGGGAGTCAGATCTATAACTGTATTTTTTTTATTTTGATGGATTTAATGGATATCAAATTGGATTGTTAGCGCCAATATTTCCCGTACATCATTCACAATAAATATATGTTCAATATCATAATTTTATTTCGGATAAAAATGTCTTAAATAAAATTCATTTGTTAATTTTGTCTGGAGATAAGCATAACAGAGATATGAATGAAATGAGGGATATTCAGACACTGGAAGATATCAAATTGCTGGTAGATACCTTTTATGGCAATGTTCGCCAGAATGAACTGATCGGACCGATCTTCAATGAGCGAATAGGAGACCGTTGGCCGGAACATCTGGACAAGATGTACCGTTTTTGGCAAACCATATTACTAACGGAGCATACCTATCATGGCAGTCCCTTTCCGCCCCATATCCAATTGCCTGTTACAGCCATACACTTTGAAACCTGGTTGAAGATTTTCTTTGAAACTGTCGATGTTTTGTTTGTGGGTGAGAAGGCGGAGGAGATCAAATACAGAGGACAGAAAATGGCCGATATGTTTAGTTACAAACTTGATTATATCCATAAAAGTAGCGGACAGCCTTTGTATTGATTATGACTTTAAGAAGAACGCATCCTGTTCAAATCGCCTCCGTTTATACATGGATAGGTTTTGTATGTGCCATCAGTTTTATGGAAGCCTGGCTGAAATTTCAGGCTCCGGGTATTACCATACCGTTAGGATTGGGAATCGGCAAGCTGGTGTTTAACGTGCTGAATAAAATAGAATGGGTGTTTGCCGTAGCTGTTTTTATCTGTTTTATGATTAATAAGCAAAACGTATTCAGATTGAAAAACTGGCATTTTATGTTGGTACTGACTATTCTTTTGGTCCAGACTTTCTGGCTTTTACCTGCATTGGATGTAAGAGCAGTAGCCATAATAAACGGGGAAGTGGTCCCACCTTCTTCGCTTCATTTTTATTATATAATCATGGAAGTATTGAAAGTACTGGCATTGTTTATATTGGGTTACAAAACATTTGAGCCCCACAATAGGACTACAGCTACCTACCGGAAACAAGTATATTTATGATATCCAAATCGTGTCAATATGGGATCAGGGCGGTGGTTTACCTGGCAGCCTATAGTAACAGCAGCCAACGATTGAATGTAAAGCAAATCGCTGCTGAAATAGGGGCGCCTGAAGCCTTTACCGCAAAACTGTTGCAGCAGTTAAATAAAGCCAATGTTGTTACCTCGCTCAAAGGCCCCTATGGCGGATTCTATCTGACTGAAGCTCAGACGAAAAACTCGTTGCTTGATGTAGTAGCAGAGATTGATGGTCTGGACGTATTTTATGGATGTGGTCTGGGGTTACAGCAATGTTCAGAGTTGAACCCATGCCCCATGCATGAACATTACAAAGAATTACGAACAAGAATGTTGGAAACATTTAAAAAAACAGCTATCCATTCCCTTGCTGCAAATTTGCATTCAGGTACAGTTCTTAAGTTGTTCTAGACCATTCTAAATTGAATAAAGTGGTATCAAAAGGTATTGGAAGACTATAAACTGTTATTATATTTAAAGCTTTAATAACGCTGATACAGTTCTCATTTACTGATTTTCCAATGCAGGTTTCTACCAAAAATAAACTGTACCCACAAGAGTTATTCAGGATAAAAAGAATGAAAGAGGTGATTAAAACCACCAGTCCGCATGGACATAAAGATTATCTTGAAATTGTTTACCTGGAGGAGGGTGCTGGCGTACATCAGATTGATATGCAGCGATTTGATGTAAAGCCAGGGAGCTTGTATCTGATTATGCCTGGGCAAATCCATTGCTGGGAATTGACTGAAATTCCAAAGGGATTTGTAATCATGGTTCAGAAGGAATTTTTATTGGGTCAACCCTTTTACGAAGCACTGTTTCAGACATTTCCACTAGCATTTGGCAGCAACTATGATATGTCCAAATACCATCAGAATATCCTTTATATATTTAATAGTATACAAAAAGAATATGCTGATAAATTAGCCGGTTTTCAATCAGTTGTTCAGACATATCTTCAATTGTTGTTTCAATGGGTAAAGCGGGAAATGCCTCCAGAAAATGCTGTTCCAGCACCTATAGTATTAAAAGAATTCTTTACGCTCCTCGACAAGGAGTACAGGACTAGTCGTGAAGTAAATTCATTTGCAATTAAGTTGGGAGTATCAGTCAGAACGCTGAATAATGTTTGTAAAAAATATCTGAATAGGACAGTAGGCGAAGTGATCATTGACAAAATAATTGTTGAAAATAAAAAGCTTTTATTGTACACGGATATTAATATTACATCGCTAGCATATGAATTCGGTTTTTCAGACCCTTCTCATTTCAACAAGTACTTTAAACGTCATGCTGGCGTATTACCCAGTCAATATAGAAAAGGTATTTCCTGAATCTACTAGTATAAAGTAGAGATGTACTAAGCCTGTGTCATTATTTGCCCTACTTTTGCAAATAAATATACCAGGTTATCTCAATTAGTTTATGAAATCCGTCATGCTTACCTTGATATTTTTGATATCATGTTTATGTACTACTGCACAGCGTACAGTTTCCCTAACCGGAAAAATTGTTGACAAAGAAAATGCTTCCCCTTTACCCTATAGTTCAGTTTCCATTTTTCAAAGTGTAGATTCCGTCTGGGTGAATGGTCTGTTGACAGATGATCATGGCCTATTTAAATTTGACAATATTCCCCAAGGTCAATATTATCTTATAATTCAATATATGGGCTATGAAACCCTTACTTATCCGCTTGCTTCATGGTCGTCGGGTGAAAGCGTTCGACAACTCGGGTCTATTCAACTCAGCACAAGCGGAAGGCAACTGGATGAACTGCGTATCACCACGCAAAAATCCGGTATGGAAAACAAAATTGACAGGCAGGTTTACAAGGCAGACCGGTTTCTTAATAGTCAGGGTGGAAATGCTACCGATGTTTTAAAAAATATGCCATCGGTAACTATTAACAGTGAAGGAAATATAAACATGCGTGGTTCATCAGGGTTTTTGGTATTGATCAATGGAAAACCGGTCCTCACTAATCCCGTGGAAATCCTTAGTCAGATACCAGCCAATACTATAGAAAACATTGAAATAATCACTTCTCCATCCGCCAGTTTTGATCCTGACGGAAAGGCCGGAATAATCAATATTACTACTAAATCAGCTTTGCCGGATAGCCAATCATTCACTGCCCACGTGCAGGGAGGGTTGCCGTCAGTCCAAACATTCGGAAACCTGAATACTCCATTGCGTTTCGGGATGGATGGGACCTTTAGTGCGAGAAGCAAGAAATGGGATGTGAGTGTGAGCGGCAATTATACCCGCAATGATATGACAGGTAGGAGAGTGGGTGATGTAAATACAACCATTAACAATATTTATACTTCATTCCCTTCTGAAGGTGAAAGAAGTTTTATTCGTTACAATTATACCGGACGGGCTTTTGCCAGCTTTTCTCCCAATGATAATAATACATTTTCAGCTGGTATCTACAAAGGCTACCGTTCGCAATCGCGGAGGGCGGATATCGTATACCAAAACTCCAGGACTGATTTAGCGACCGATGAGATAATTTCCCGAATGATCTATTTCAATTCTAATATTGCCAGAAAGACATCTGATATTCTATTGGGAAATGTTGATTATGAACATAAGTTTAAAAATAAAGCGACCATTACTTTTTCTGGGTTAATCGAGCACGCAAAACTGGAAGGCTTAACTTCAGATATCAATTTAACTGAGCCTGATAGAACTTCAATTCTTCAACATACCCGCAACCCCAGCAAAAACCCTTTGAACGCATACAGACTTAAAGTTGATCATGCCAGAGCATTGGGAGGAGGTAAATTTGAAACGGGTATACAGTTCAGGCATCAGATTCAGAGAGGTGATTTTAAATATATAGAATTGAATCATGAAAGTCATGAAGGCATTGTCATTCCTGAATTCAGTAGTAATACCCAAGTAGAAAACAGCATATATTCAGCATATGGACAATATGGTTCTGTGAAAGGGAAATGGGAATATATAGCCGGCTTGCGTTACGAGTATGCAACTCGTGTATTCACCGCTGGGAGTCAACCGGCACGATACCTGAATTTGTCGAATTTATTTCCATCTGTGAATATTCAGTATGCAGTCAGCCAGCTGACTAAAGTGAAAGCGTCTTACAATAAAAGAGTACAACGGTCTACTAACAACGAATTAAATCCATTTCCAGAACGTGAACATTCTGAAACACTGGAATCAGGTGATCCGGATATACTTCCGGAATTTATCGATTTAAGTGAAATTGGCCTGGTTAAAGAATTTGACCATGGACCTGGATTTGTTACATTCTATAATCAAAGGATCAATAATATTGTAAATAGAGTCAATAGTGTATATAATGACACTATTTTGAACAGAGTTTATACAAATGCAGGATTGGCTATTTCCTGGGGAGCAGAATTGGGTAAAACAACGCAAATCAACAAATGGTGGCAATTGTATGCAGGGGCTAATATTTACCATTTCAAACTGAAAGGATCGCTTTTTGGAAATAGTGTTCTTGTAAATACCGACGGCGTGATGTTTTCGGGGAATATGAATACTACTTTTCGATTAACTCCTACCTGGCTCATACAGGGGACATTGAATTATCTTTCGAAGCGGGTGACTGCCCAGGGAGAGGATTCTCAGTTTATTACACCTGGTCTTTCAGTCAGGAAATCTTTTTTAGCCGGCAAATTAAATGCAACGCTGCAATGGCAGAATATTGATATGGGATTGATTGGATCCAACCGACAACGTATTACCACCTATGGCAGCAGGTTTTATACGACTACCAACTATATACATGAAACAGATATATTTTTGTTAAGTCTAAGCCATAACCTGAATAGCACAGTTAAGAAAGTCAAATTACCCACAAGTGAGTTTGGTGAAAGAGAATTTTGACAATATAAAGGTTTGGAGACATATTATGTAACTGCCTTATATTATTGTTTTTTCGAGCTGGAAAACGCTAAAATGTGAAATAAATACGCAATAGAAATCCCTTTAACCAAATTTATCATTTATTTTCGGGCAAAATTCACTTTAAAAGGTACCTCTCTTTCTGCACATGGAAGATATAATCAATTCAATTAATAATATTATCTGGAGTAATGCCCTTATTTTTCTATGTCTGGCAGCCGGAATATACTTCTCTTTTGTCACTCGCTTTCTTCAGATTCGATACCTGAAGGATATGATTAATTTACTATTTGCTGGCAAAGCATCTGACAAAGGAGTTTCTTCTTTTCAGGCTTTTTCAATAGCAATTTCAGGTCGTGTAGGAACTGGTAATATTGCCGGTGTAGCAACGGCCATTGCGATGGGTGGGCCTGGTGCGGTATTCTGGATGTGGCTGATTGCCTTCCTTGGCGCTTCCTCGGCCTTTATTGAGGCTACTTTAGGGCAGTTATTTAAAACAGTTGATGACGAAGGCCGTTTCCGGGGTGGTCCGGCATATTATATTGAAAAAGGATTGGGGATTCGCTGGTATGCCATTCTATTTGCAGTAGTGACGGTGCTGAGTACTACAGTTTTTTTGCCCGGCGTTCAGAGTAACAGTATCGCAGTCAGCGTTTTTAATGCGTTTGAAATACCCGTTGAGATTACAGGAATGATAATAGTCGCTTTACTGGGGTTGATTATTTTTGGTGGGGTAAAGCGAATCGGAAGAGTTGCAGAATTGGTGGTGCCATTCATGGCTGGGGCTTATATTCTCATGGCAGTCGTGATCATACTGATCAATATTCAGGATGTGCCTGCGATCTTCAGACTAATTTTTGCTTCTGCTTTTGACCTGGAGCCTGCATTCGGTGGGGTGTTTGGTATGGCAATTGCCTGGGGGGTCAAAAGAGGGATTTATTCCAATGAAGCAGGGCAGGGTACGGCTCCCCATGCGGCTGCGGCAGCTGAAGTGGATCATCCGGCCAAGCAGGGAATCGTTCAGGCATTTTCGGTTTATATTGATACGCTTTTTGTCTGCACCGCCACGGCACTCATGATATTATTCACAGGTCAGTACAACGTAGTCAATCCAGAAGGTGGTTTTATCGTTGAAAATATACCGGACGCTAAAATTGGGGCAGAATTCACACAGATGGCAGTTAACGCACACTTCTCATCCCTGGGTGCAGGATTTGTCGCGCTTTCGTTATTTTTCTTTGCGTTTACTACCATTATGGCTTATTATTACATAGGAGAAACCAATTTCAGTTATCTGAAAGAAAAGGTGGGAGGAAAGATTTGGAACGTACAGTTATTAAGGATTATCATTCTGATCGCCACATTTTACGGCTCCATAAAATCCGCAGAGTTGGCTTGGGCACTTGGTGACATTGGAGTAGGCGCCATGGCCTGGCTTAACCTGATTGCCATTTTCTTGCTGCGGAAACCTGCTCTTCAGTGTTTGAAAGACTACCACGAACAAAGATCACAGGGAAAAAATCCTGTATTTAATGCCAAAAAATGGGGTATAAAAAATGCCGAACGCTGGAGCAATGAATAGACTAGATGATTTAAAATGTATTGCTTTCCGGATTAAATTATAATCTTCAATTTGTCATTATAAGTAAAAAGCAGGAGCGAAATCATATCACTCCTGCTTTTTACTTATATCTGTTGGCAACATGCCTGTTTGTACGAAACAGTTCTTAAGTACGACAGAATTATTATTCTGTAACTACTGTCTTTTTCTTCATAAATATCGTAAACCACGACCTGCGTGCCAACCGGTAAATGTACGGTGTGAGTACTAAAAAGATTGGGATAATGCTGATCAGGAAATAGTTATAATAATCGGAAAAGAAGAAAGTAAAAATCAGGAAGTACACCACCATGAAGGCCACATAATAAGCATAACTCATATACAATGCGCCCTGATAGAAACCTGGTTCAGGAACGAAATTCTCGTTACAGTGAGGACAGTGTTTATACATCTTATCAAAATTCCTTGTATAGGAAGAATTGGAAATAAAAAAATTTCCTTTTCCACAACGCGGGCATTTGTTTATCAAGATACTGCTGATAGGATTTATATTCGCCATTATATTGAACTGTATTATAAAGATTGTAGAAAAAGCTAAAAGCTTTTCCCAGAGAAATAATACAAAGATCGGGTTTTTCTTACAGTTTTTAAAATTTCTTAATTGTATTATTTTGATTCAACCTTACATAGTTACAGGATGATTACTTTCTCTTATATCTGTCAGATTCCAAACCCGTGACAGGTAAATTTTTTAATACAAATAAACTACCTGCCAGGGGCTGACTGGCTCTATCGGCTGTTTCCAACCGTGTATACGCGGAGGTAACATACAGATCGTTGAGGTTTTCACCCCCAAAAGTACACGAAGTAACACGTGCTACCGGGAGATCAATTTTTTGTAATAATTCTCCCTTTGCAGGATTGTAACGTGCTATACCCCAACCATCCCATAAACAGATCCATAACATACCTTCGGAGTCTATTGTCATTCCGTCTGGATAACCACCCCCATCAGGAATTTTAATGGCAATCCTTTTATTGGAAATATTTCCCGTTTCCGAATCGAAATCATAAGCATAAACCTGCTGGGTGGGAGAGTCTATGTAATACATGGTGCTGTGGTCGGGGCTCCATGCCAGGCCATTTGAACAACCGATTCCACTTTCGAAATGGTGGATGCTTCCGTCGGGGTCATAGCGGTACAGGTTGCCATTGACAATGTCCTCCTCAATAGACATTGTTCCTGCCCAGAATCTTCCCTGGGGGTCACATTTACCATCATTGAATCGGTTCCCCGGAAATTCAGTTTCGGGATCAACAAGAAACTTGATCTGACCGGTGGATTCATTAATTTCATACAGCCCGTTGTGCATGGCTGCCAATAATTCACCCGATTCGCATAAAACGGCTGCACCTGTCATCTGTCCTGTTTTGAAAACAGTATGTTTTTCGGAGGATGGGTAATAGGAATGAATTTCACCGGCTACAATGTCGAGCCATATGATTCTGTTTTCACGATTATCCCACACAGGGCCTTCGCCCAGTTCACAGGTATGTTTTAAGACAGTTTGCCAAGAGACTTGTATCATAAGTATCAGTCTGATTACAGTTTAGGTATTATTAATTAATCAAAAGGGTATTTAATACTTTCAGGAAGCGCTTCCACTACCAGCTTCATCCATTTCCCATCTACTTTGATGACCACTATATTTCGGTCTTTGTCATAGAACATAGTACCGTTGCCGCTTTCTTTCAGTTCTTTGAAATTGACATTTTTTGCATCTTCCACATAATTGGTTTCGGCATCCTTGTCAGAGGGTTGCGGCTGCAGATCTTCATTGCCGATATTTCCCAGTGTGAAAGCATTGGTCATTCTGAGCGAACCATAGAAAATTGCTTTGTCGCGGCTGAACATAAATGAATGCTGCCTGACGTCTGATCCTATCCTGAACCAGTTATACGCAGCCTCGGAATGGTTGTATTCTGTTCCGTAGTAATACAACTCTGCCACGGGTTTAGCCTCCTCTACATGCTTGTTTAGGAGCATGGTAATCCTGGATTTATCATCAGTCGCATAGCCCTCAAATACATGGAATCCCCACCTCTTACGGTTTTTTTCTATCGCATTTCCACGTACCTGAAGCATATAACCAGTGCTTAGGATGCTGTTCACATGTACGTGCATGGGAGTTACTTTTGGGTTCAGTCCAAAATTATACCCGCGTTCTTTCCATTTTACCCAGGTGGTGTCGATATCCGACTGTAATTCAATGCGTTGTCCGTCAGACTCTGGAAACAGGGTAATGTAAGGAATGAGATTTTGTGCAAATACATCAGCACCAGACAATAGTAGTATGAAAAGAAATACTTTTTTCATGGAATGCATTGTTAAGGGACACATGCATCAACAAGACAGGCAACCAGTAATTCTAATGGTCAAAGAAGTGATTTGTTGCAATTGAACATCAGCCAATCGTTGAACTGTCCGACTAGAAATCAACCAATTTGTACTTTCTTATTTTGAAATAAATAGTTGAACCAACTTTAATGTCGGTACCAGGGGGAATATGGATGACCATTTCAGATGTTCCTTTGTCGTTTTCACTGGCGATAATCACGCGCAGAAAATCTCCCAGATACCATAGTTTAACAACGCTTCCTTTCAATACCGGTCCAACGGGGGAAATTTCAGAAACTGTTTCGATATATTCAGGCCGACAGAATATGCATACCTGCTGATCGGCTAAATGGTTGTGGTGAGCAGGAATCAGTCCGAAATCAGTTTGAAATCCGTTAGCAACCGTTTTTGAATTCAGACTGTTGAATTTTCCGAACAAATGAGCTACATATTCAGAAAACGGGGCTTCATAGATATTTTCCGGCGAGTCGTATTGCAATAATTGCCCTTTTGAAAGCACAGCAATTTTATCAGCCGTGCAAAGGGCATCTTTTGTATCGTGGGTTACCAGAATGGCGGTAATACCTGTTTTTTTAATTATCTGTTGCACTTCTTCTCTAACCTGGTCGCGCAGAATTGTATCCAGATTACTGAAAGGTTCGTCAAGCAGGAGTATATCCGGTCGCGGTGCCAGGGCTCTGGCCAGCGCTACCCGTTGTTGCTGCCCTCCGGAAAGCTGATGCGGATATTTTCCAAGATCTTCAGTCAGACCTGTCAGTGAAATCGTTTCCCGGATTATATGTTTTTTTTCTTCTTTGGATATTCCCTTTAAACCAAAACCTACATTCTCAGCGATTGTCATATGCGGAAATAACGCATAATCCTGAAAGACGAGCCCGATATGTCTCTGATTTGCAGGAACCGCTTTGTTACCGTTTAAAATTTCTTCGCCTTTCAATCGCATAATGCCTGAATCCGGCTGTTCCAGACCCGCAATCATTCTTAGAAGGGTAGTTTTGCCCGATCCGCTTTCTCCCACGAGCGCAAGAATATCTCCCTTTTCCAGGCGGAAGGAGACATCATTGACAGCCAGGTAATTATTACTTTTGTATTTTTTACTGATATTTTCTAGTTCCAGAATATTCATTTTCAGGCTTTATTACGGATAATCCTATTGAGTAATATAATAGGAATAACACCAGTTAAAATAACGATTAGAGAAGCATTGGCAGCTTCAGGAACCTGCTCATTGGTGGCCATATCAAAAGCCTTGGTCGCTAGTGTATGGAAGTTGAATGGTCGAAGGATTAACGTCAGGGGCAGTTCTTTGATTACATCGACAAATGTTAGTAATAATCCGGCTGCAATGCTGTTTTTTACTATGGGAAGGTCAACTTTCCATAAAGTATTCCAGGAGTTACTTCCCAGCGTACGGGCCGCCTCGTTAACATGTTTGCCGGTTTTCTGAAAACCAGCGTCGATAGCATTGTATCCAACTGCCATAAATCTGACACAGTACGCGAAAATCAACATGAATACTGTAGAAGATAACAACAGACCGCCATTCCCACCTTTCATAGCCAGTAGCCATTTGTCAAAGCCAATGGTTGGTGACATCACGCCCACGGCAATCACAGCACCGGGTATTGCATATCCCAATGAAGCTATTCCGGTTACATAACGGATCCAGCCAAAGGTACTCAGCCTTAATGCATACAATAGTATCGTTGCCAGAATGACAATCAGCATGGAGGTAAAGGTAGCAAGGGTAAAGCTTCTCAGTACCAGAATCCAGAATTCGTGGTTGATGATTTTATGGGCAGTCTGGATCACCCAATACACCAGTTGTGCCAGCGGAAAAATGAAGCTGATACACAGCACAGCTATACCAGCAAGGCCTCCTATGAAAAGACCGCTGCCTTTCAAGGGTGTGCGTAGGGGAGGGGAAGAACTCGTACTTCTGGTTACCCATCCACGGTTGCCTCTGCTTTTGTGTTCGAGCCAGATCAGCACCATCACCAGAATAGTCAGCATGGCTGCGAGCCTTACACCCGTATTGAGGTCTCCAAAAGAAAACCAGGCACGAAAGATGCCTGTAGTAAAGGTATCTAAGCCAAAGTATTTAACCGTTCCGTAATCATTGAGTACCTCCATGGACGCGAGCGCAATTCCTCCGGCAATAGCAGGCCGGGCGAGGGGCAGGGCGATCCGGAAGAAAGTCTGCAAAGATGAACTACCTAAAAGATAGGCCGCTTCCTGAACTTCACGGGAGCGGGAAATAAAGGAGGTACGGCAAACAACATACACATAGGGGAACAGACTCATAGAAAATATGAATATGGCTCCGGGTGTATTCATAATGTCAATCAGCGGACCATTGATTTTCCATCCGGTGAATTGGCGAATGAAAGTATGCACAGGGCCTGTAAATTCCAATAAACCCACATAAGCATAGGCCATCATGTAAGAGGGAAATGCTAATGGCAAAATCAAAAGCCATTCCAATTCTTTCCTTCCGGGGAAATCATAAGCAGACACAAGCCATGCCATGCCCACCCCGATGACCAGCGTACATAATGCCACTCCGAGTAGAATGAGCAATGTGCCCGACAAATAAACGGAATACAGCCTGGAGGAAATATACTCCCAGTGTGTGCCAGGAGTATCAAATAGTTTAAATACAATGGTAAGTATGGGAGTAGCGACGAGTATTAGGACCAGACAAGCGATACCTGCCCAGTTATTCCACCAATAATACCGCTTTCGGCCCTTCACCTTGATACCTGTCATCTGAATCTTATTTCCAGCCCGCCTGATCCATGATTTTCACTGCCTGATCATTTTGTTTGCCTAGCAATGACAGATTAACGGTGTCCTTTTTAAATGACCCCCAACTTTCCAGCAAGCCTGCCATGGGAACTTCCGGGTTGACAGGGTATTCATAATTGGTTTGCGCCAGTATTTCCTGTGCGTGATGCCCCGACATAAACTCAAGGAATTTGATGGCATTGTCCCGATTTGGCGCATGCTTCGTCATTGCTACGGCACTAATATTGATGTGTGTGCCTCGGTTATCCTGGTTGGGGTATACTATCTGAATGCTTTCGGCGGCTTTCTTTTCTTCCGCACTTTCCCCATTCAGCATTAAGCCTATGTAATAAGTATTGACAATGGCAATATCTCCTTCTCCAGAGGCCACAGCTTTTACCTGGTCGCGGTCACTTCCTTTTGGATTACGTGCTAGGTTAGCCACTATTCCTTTGGACCACTCCAAAGCTTTTTCTTCTCCTTCACTCAATAAAATGGAAGCGAGCAGCGATTGATTGTAAATATGTTCTGATGAGCGTACCAGAATCCGCCCTTTCCATTTCGGATCTTTCAAATCCTCATAATCCTTAATTTCCCCTGCTTTCACACGCTCTTTTGAATAGGCGATAATCCGGGCACGGTAAGTAACTCCATACCAATGTCCTCCTGGCTCTCTGAACTGCGCCGGTACGTTGGCTTCCAGCAAAGGTGATTTCACAGGTTGTAATAAGCCTTTTTCCTGGGCGCGATTGAGCCTGCCACCGTCTACTGTAATCAGAATGTCAGCAGGCGAATTGACACCCTCTGCTTCCAATCTTTGAATCAGCTCATCGGCATTGGCATTAACCACATTGACTTTAATTCCGGTTTCTTCCGTAAATTTTTCGTATAATTTACCATCTGCCTCATAGTGGCGATGGGTGTACACATTCACTTCTTCGGCAGTTTCACTATTTCCACAGGAATACATGAATCCTGTTATAGTGCTTAACAGTAATGCTTTAACTATGTTTTTCATCATGATAATTAATTTAAAATTCACAACGACCGTTAATCTCCGTCGCTATCACTGAACGTAAGTAAAATCCCCAGATTATTCACTAAATCAACTTCCAGGAGCACCTGAAGTTGTTTCAGATCATTGTAAAGCAGTGCCACTTTTTCTTTTTCATCGACCACTGCCACGGGGAGGGGATGGTGAATGGCATCTATCTGATCGTATATTTTTCCGAACTGTTCACTGATTTGCTTGCTCAATAACTGATCTCCGGATTTTGCATCCAGTTGATCAAGCAAATGGTCAATGCCGCCCTTCCCATGGGCAGTAATGACGCTTTCGAAGCCCTGAACCTCACTTTTTAGTAAGATGAAAGACTGACCGCTCGGAATGCCTTCAGCGAGTTCCGGCTGAGGAGTACCGTTGTTTCGTCTTCCGGCTGGTGCGCCCAGTTTTTCATCCTTTAACATATTCAATTGGGACACGAGTTTATTGATCAGCACTCCCAATGATGCTCCTGCTTCCCGGCCATCTGCCTGCTCAAAATCTGCCAGATAGTTGCCTTTGTCAGATGACCAGGCATCTTTGATCTTACCGGCATTGATATGGAGGTTTTCAGTCAGCGCCTGCAGGTAGTGTAACCGTTCTTTCCCTGTTTTATGGGTATAGAGATCCAATATTTTCCCTGTCTGGGTAGAATCACCATATATTAAATATTCAATAGCCTTCAGACCTTTCAGGCTGCTGCCTTTCGAATTAATATATTCATTGTCAATTTTCCTGCCGTCAATAATAGCTTTTTCAATATTGGGATAATGCACACTCTGGTAATCAATTGCGCTGGCCAGAAATAAATCTTCTACGGGACCCTGGATAAATACGGAAGCTTTTTTCCAGGAAATGGCTGCTTCTATCCATTTTAACTGAACATTTTCCAGTGTATTTTGATTGGTATTTCCCCCAAATTCCACGACTGCTTTTTCTAAATCATTGGCTTTTTCCTTGAAATCTTCATAAGCCGGGAGTATAGCGTTTTCAGCAATATTTTTCAACGTTGTTTTACGGTCTGTATTGCTGATTTCCTTATCTCCTGCGCAAGCAGTGAGTAGCAGTACGACCCCTGTACACACGAAGAACAAAGCATTATTTCGGATAATATTTTTCATTTTATTCTTTACAGTATTTCCAGTAAATATCTACAGTGAATCAAGAAACCTGAGAAGTGCTTCCCGCTCTATTAAACTATATTGCATAAATGCCTGCTTCGACTTTTCAGCCTCACCACCATGCCACAAAATAGCCTCCTCAGGATTGCGGGCACGCCCGTCATGTAGGAAAAACGTATGCTTACTGACGGTTTTTTGCAAGCCCATACTCCACAAAGGTGCGGTGCGCCATTCCCTGCCGCTTGCCTCAAAATCAGGGCGGTTATCGGCCAGCCCTTCTCCCATATCGTGTAGCAGCAGATCAGTATAAGGCCGGATAGTCTGGTTGGCCAGATGTTTGGGGAATGCAGTTTCAGACGTTGTCATTTTGGACCGGTGACAGTTCTCACAACCTGCTTTAAAAAAGAGCAATTTGCCTTTTTTGACCTCTTCGTCCTGCCAGTTTCTACGTGCAGGGGTGGCCAGTGTCTGAATATAGAACAATACATCTTCCAGGGCATGATCTTCCAGTTCAGGAGTTCCTCCGTTGGGCAAATGTGCCATTAGTTGTGCCTGGGCTGGTGTTAGATTTTCCTCTGGAAAAATGGCGGAAGTAATACCCATATCTCCTGAAAAAGCACCAGCAATCTGTTGCTCTGCCGTAGGCTCATTGGCTTTCCAGCCAAACCTTCCCAAAACTGTTTTTTGTTTTCTTACATCCCATACATAGTTGGGCCTTCCCGAAATGCCGTCATTGTTTTTATCTTCTGCGTCTTCCCATTCCAGTATGGTTTGTTCGTCCAAAGCATCCAGCAATCCCATACCTGCCATGGGTGGGGCCAGCCTGGCAGAGGTCATAATTTCAGGATGCATCTCGCCATAATTCAGACCTGAGAAAGTAAAGGTTGGCTTTCTTAAGCTATAGGCCGTGCCGTCTGGATAGTGTCCGGATATTTCTTCAAATTCAACGCTTACTGTTCCTTCGGGTTTTGTGCCAATTACTGACTGGTGTGCAAACTGTAGACCATAGGCCGGGTCTGCCAACGGACCACCCTGTTCATTTTTGCCAGGTACAGACAGCCGAAACAGGAGTGATTGCGTAGGCTGGTCCTGCGAATTATAAGGATTGCCTTTTCCGTCCCTTACATGGCAGCTTGCACAGGCAGTGGCATTGAAAAGTGGGCCTAAGCCGTCTCTGGCTGTGGTGGAAGAAGGAGCTGCCACCCAGTTATTCCGGTTGAGGGAATTGCCCATCTGGAAATGGCGGATCTCCTCATGTGTCAAACCATTGAGCGGTTGACCCAGCGCGTCGGCCGATTTAATAAATACAGTAGCTGTTTTACCACCACTGAATTCTTCCTCATTATCAGTCATAGCAGACTCACTCTCCTGACAAGACACAGTCACCAGTGCCATCAGGAAAATGAATATACCAACAATATGAACAAATCTATATGACATTTTCCAGGGTAGAAATTTCAGTACGGGGAAAGTATATATTCAGATCGTACTTGATTTTCTTTTCCGATTTCTATTCGTTTGTTTCTGGAATTACTAGGGTAAGGCCAAGTACAGAGGCAATATTCTGTACTTCATCCGACTGTTTTCTCAATGCCCGGACAGCTGATTGAATTTTGTCAGTATGATGTAGAATAGCCTGATCAAACGGTGCGGGTATTTCCTGACAGGCTTTTAGTGCATCCTGGAATGAAGCCGTGATGGCTACAGTGCTTTCTGGCTGATATGCCGTTACCAGGGCATCAAAGCCAGGTCCTTCAATCACAGTTCCATCAATTCTTTTATATTTACCCAGGTAGACATTCAGCATACCCATTTGGTTATAAATAATGTCGTTGTGTGTATTATCCGAAAAACAGGAATGTTCATCTTCCTGATCTTTATTTTCCATGGCCACTGTCATCCGTTCTCCTGCCAATTCCCCTTTACTCAGTTTCCCGATACCCGTCAGGATATTGATCATGGAATTCCTGACATTTTCTTTTTTTACAAATGCAGATCTGTATTCACTTCCATGTTTCCAGGCGTCCTTCAATGTTTCCAGATGCTCCACCAATAAGGCTGACACTACTTTCAGGTAGGTTTTACGGCGTTCGGCATTGGGTGCTGTAGTATAGTCTGTAAACGATCTTTTCCCCGCACTTTCTTCATATAAATCCTGCCCCCAGAGTAAAAACTCAATGGCATGGTAGCCCACTTTTACATCGGCCTCTCCATGAATTTCATTTTCTTTCAGTAATACCTCTGCAGAAATTTCTTGAAAACTTTCGGGGTCATTAATGATCCCGGTATTCATTATTTTTCCGGAGTTGGGATTCACTACATAATCGATAAAATTTTCATCCAGTGGCCATGAGTTGATATAGGGCTCCAAACCTTCTTCATCATCAATGGGACCGCTGTAAAACCGGAAGGCTTCTGTCTGGGAGTAGACAGGGCGTGCATCCAGCCATGCATTCTTGGTTGCTGTAAACCCTTCCTCTGTTGGATTGGATACGAATTCATCAATTTTAGTCTGGAGTTCCTTAGCTTTTATGTAAGCATCCTCATAATTTGCGTATACGATATTCGCATAATTTTCTACAAGCTGTTGCTCCATTTCAGTTTTCTGGTCACTGCAACTGAAGGATAATGCCGAAATAAAGAGAAGAATTATTAGTTTTTTCATTATAGCTTATTGGATGATTAATGCGGGTTGTGATGCCGAATTCAGCCGCAAAGATAAGCTATAATTGACTTAAAGTTTAGATTTTGTCTAAACTTTAATAAGGAATGAGAAAGATCAGGATGCGTGCAAATTATCTGGGTTGCATTTGATATCATCCATGATAAATTAATTCAGGAGTGCATGTTTTATTTGATTCTGATCAGGTCACCATCGTCAAATCCAAGAGTAATGGCTTCAGCTTTGGCAAAAAAGGAATTCCTGAATTGTTCGGTTTCTGTGAAACTGACCAGTTTATTCCGAACCTGCTCCAGCAGGTCATCCGGAGACAGGTTGTTTAATCCTATTTCATTGATTGTGTGGTAATTGTCTTCGGGTTCAAAGTCGACATTAGCGATCCAGTCTTCATCAGATTCATGAAAAACACTTGATCCGACCAGATACAATGTGGTTGACCCTTCTATATTTTCAAACAGTCCTAAATGGTATGCAATCACCAGTGCATCAGGACTTTCGTTGTCACAAATATCAATCAGCCATTGTTCCAGTGTCATAATTTGAATAGTAGAATTGGTGAATTAATTTACGAACCTTGAATCCAAGTTACAAATTATTTGACTCATGTGAATGCAGGTACCGTTTTATTCATTGATTAACCGGATCATAGCGGATTGGTTTTAATTTTTTCTGGCTCAAATGATAAGCAGGGAAAATTTCCGCCTGCATAGGATGATTTGCTATCTCAATATAAGTGATTGAATATCGGTTGAATTGTTTTAAATGAGTATATTGGTCAAGTACTAATTTCTTGATCGGTATGGAAATAAACAAAAACTGGATGCGGTTGGCCATCCAACTTTCTGAGGAAAATATCGAAAATGGGGGAGAACCGTTCGGAGCGGTAATTGTAAAAGATGGTCAGATTGTGGCGACAGGTGTCAATCGCGTCAGGAGAGATACAGATCCCACTGCGCATGCAGAGGTGACGGCGATCCGGAATGCTGCCCGAAATCTGCATTCTTATGATCTGTCGGGATGTGAAATTTATACATCCTGCGAACCATGTCCCATGTGTCTTGCCGCAATATATTGGGCTAAGATAGAGGTGATGTATTATGGGAATACAAGTACAGACGCAAAAATGGCCGGTTTTGACGACTCACATATTTACAGGGAAATAATTCTTGATCAGCAGGCCAGACAATTGCAGGCTACTCGTTTGTTGCCCGAAGAAGCCTTAGCCGCTTTTGAAAAATGGAAAACCCTGGACGATAGAAATGATTTCTGACTGCCCAAAAAATTAATCTGTTGATATAGGTAGAATTCAACGGAGAAGAGTATTAATTTGAGATACTTTTATTACATACCTAAATTATTATCAACAATGAAATTTTTAGTGACGATTGCACTTTTCCTGGCGATTTCCCTGAATTCGATCTGCGCGCAGCAACTCAAGTTTAATTCACTCGGTAAATTTAAGGTTGTACAGTTTACAGACATTCACTACGTGGCAGGAGCAGAACCCTCCAAACATTCTATTTCAATGATGGAATCAACGCTGGAGGCGGAAAAGCCAGATCTGGTAGTGTTTACCGGAGATATTGTAGTCAATGTACCTACAAAACAAGGTTGGGACGAAGTGCTGGATGTGGTTATCAAACGGAATATTCCTTATATGGTTACTTTTGGTAATCATGATGATGAAAAAGATATGAGACGCAATGAAGTCGCTGAATACGTGGCTACTAAAAAGTTGTTGGTTAATAATACAGTAAAGATTGACAACGTAGATGGCTATCTCAATGCAGCAGTGCCGGTGATGGGGAAAAACAATCAGCCTGGTGCCATTATTTATGCGATGGATTCACATGCTTATTCAACAAATCCAAAAATAAAAGGCTATGGCTGGTTCAGTCCGAATCAGGTAGATTGGTTTACAAAAATGAGCAGCAGTTTCAAACGTCCTGGCGCTGATACCCTGGCAGCTTTAGCCTTTTTTCATATTCCTTTACCAGAATATACTACTGCTTTCAATGATACAAAAAACAAACGTCTTGGTGTTCGTTACGAAGCAGAGTGTCCGCCTGCGATCAATACAGGCATGTTTGCCGCTATGCTGCAAGCAGGGGATGTATTGGGGACATTTGTGGGGCATGACCACGTGAACGATTATCTGGTGGATTACTACGGAATCGCTCTTTCCTACGGATGCTGGTCAGGCAGTTCTAATACGTATCAGCGAAATAAAAATGGGGCCCGTATCATTGAACTCACCGAGGGTAATCGTGGCTTCCATACCTATATTCGTGAATTTGACGGACATATTCTATACAAAACAGATTATCCCTTTCCTAAAAAGAAATAATAGGTTCTGTCGTTATCATGCTTTATTGGCATTGTTACCGTTATTTATTGATGAGAAAATATCCCAAAAGGCTGTTACTATTCGTCCTGACTTTGACGTTCAGTTTTTTTGCCTTAGCAAAAAGCATTGAACCTAATGAAAATCACGCTCCTGATGTATCTATTGTCACAGGTGCCGATCAGACCGAGGCCTATCTGTCATTGCTGAAGAATAAGCGGGTGGGTGTTTTGGCCAATATGACTACTATTATCGGGAAGAAGCATCTGGTAGATAGCTTAACAGCCAGCGGAATCAATATTGTGAAGGTATTTGGTCCCGAACACGGTTTCCGGGGAAATGCCAGTAACGGAACAGCCGTGGGTGATGAAAAAGATCCTGCAACCGGAATCAGGATTATTTCGCTTTATGGCAAAAAGAAAAAACCCTCCGCTTTGGATATGTCCGATATTGATATCATGATTTTTGATATTCAGGATGTGGGTTGCCGTTTTTATACCTATATCAATGTATTGAAGGAAGTGATGGATGCCTGCGCAGAACACGACAAAGAACTATTGATACTCGACCGGCCTAATCCCAATGGCTATCTGGTGGATGGGCCGGTATTGGATATGCGGTTGAAATCGGGTATCGGGCAATTTCCGGTACCTATTGCGCATGGAATGACAATCGGTGAGTTTGCGCAGATGATTAATGGAGAAAGATGGTTGCCAGATAACCGGGAGTGCAGACTGAAAATCATTCCGGTTAAAAATTACAATCATGATATGGAATACACGCTGCCTATACCACCCTCTCCCAATCTGAATACCCAGCAAAGTATCATGCTTTACCCTTCCACTTGTTTGTTTGAAGGTACATATCTGAACCATGGTCGGGGTACTCAGTTTCCTTTTACGATCATTGGTAGTCCGCTTTTAAAGGGGAAGTTTGCCTTTTCTTTTACCCCCGTCAGTATTCCGGGAATGAGCGAAAGTCCGTTGTTTATGAACGAAGTTTGCTATGGACTGGATCTGCGGGGTATTGATGTAAATGAGTTAAGAAAATCGCGGCAGATAAATCTGGAATGGTTGATTACGCTTTATAAAGCTTATCCTGAGAAAGATAAGTTTTTTGACAGAACACTTAGCAAGCAAATGGGTAGTATTGATTTTCTTTCCGGTGATTATGAGTTCAGGGAACAAATATTGGCAGGGAAGTCAGCGGATGATATTCGTAGCGGATGGGAACCGGCCTTATCAAACTATAAGCAAATGCGGAAGAAGTATCTGCTGTATCCGTGATATGCCTGCTGCTTAATACAGTTGATTGAACAAGTTTTCGGTTATTCGGCTATGATCAGCGGCCGCGCCTGTTGGGTTACTTTTCGCCAGGCAAAAAGGCATCCGGCAGACAGGCTTAAAAACAGTGCATCAATCAAAAATATATCCGTAGCTTTCTGCTGCCAGGTCACCCACATCCAATGGCCGGAGGATAATCCGTTGACGACCGAAAGAATAAAACACAGAAAAGCCGAGAGAAGTAGTGCCTGACGGTTGATAAGAGCAAGATTACGACGGATCATGAAATAGACGGAAACTGTGAGCCAGCTGTAAAAATAAACACGGTAAATAGTACTCTGATTTACGACCGGCATCAGTTTTGTCATGATAAGGGTAAATGCAGTCACTGGAAGCATACTCAGACAAACGGAAAGAAACACATTACACGCTCCGAAATTGAACTTTCTTTTATGCGCCGGCACTGATGATTTGTTTCGTGCAACAAGCCATATCATGATGCCGGAGATAATGACCGCACAACCTGTTATTCCCAGGATAAAATAAATAATCTGGAGCGGAAGACCTCCGAAATCCCCGAAATGCAAGTGATAAATGAGACTTTTCGCATAATCAGTATAGGTAGGCTGATACGGAGATTTCAGTTCTGCAATGTTACCGGTAGCAGTTTCCTCCCGTACAAACCCCAGCCCTGCAAAACTTACCTGGGGGGACGGTTTAAATTCGATGACCGTTTCCATCTGCTTGTCCTGATAATTGCGGATAAAAATTCTTGATATTCTGCTTTCGGGCCAATGAGCCTGCCATTTAGACAGTGTGGTATTGATGTCAGGCTTTTGCTGCATGGGATCATATGAATAAACCGATTTTGACTTATAGCTATATTGAAGCTGTTCATTCAGTTTTGCCTGACTGCCGCCGTATAACAGATTACCAAATGGGACAATCAGCGCAAAATTGGCGATCAGGGTAATGCCGGTAACTGCATATACCAGCTGGAACGGGAAGCCGATTACCCCTAGTACTGTATGAAAGTCAGTCCAGACGGTTTTCCATTTACTCCACGGCCTGAACAGAAAGAAATTACTCCGGATTTTTTCCCAGTGAAGGAGAAGACCGGTGATCAGCGCAAATAGAAACAAAAAGGAAACGATACCCGCCAGCAGATACCCGAACGGGGCCCCCATGCGGAGAGGAACCACATTGAGCTGAGCAAGGAAGTGAAGTCTGTACAGAAATTCACCCATGTCATACTCATCGGCATAGGTGGTTGGTTTTTAATCTGAAAAATAATACAGGAAATAGGCAGGATCGTTACCCGATAGCCTGCTGAGCACCGTATCGCGGGAGGCACTCATACTTACATAGGCTCCGTTACCCTGCCTGAGTACAAAGAATTCAATATCCCTGCCCTGCATCGAGTGATGCTGTGAAAGTGAATCGAGCAGGTTATTGTAATCGGGGGTTATCCGTGAATTGACGTTGGATATGCCTTTCTGCCAGGCACCGAGCGGATCTCTGAAAAAGGAAAAGGAGCCTGCAAAAAAGATGATGTACAGGAGTGCCGCAATAAATATCCCGCTGATGGTATGGGTATGAAAATAGATATTGTGTTTTCGGAGATCCATATATTAAAGGGTGGAGGCCTGGCCATAGAGTAAGGAAAAGGCGGTAGCCAGCAGGAGGTACATCAGCCAGACACGCCAGACATTCTGTGCAACAAATGCCCATAGGAGCAGTAGTGCCCACAGGAGGTACCCGGTGATAAAACCGGTGATCACTACTACTTCAGTGGGTAAAAAAAGGGTGAGGACAAGGTGAAAACTCAGCATGACGACATATCCGCCGAGGGTGCCGGCGAGTATTTTACTCAGTCTTAACCAAGGGGAGCGGGTCAGGTATTTTTTATTGGCGGGCATAAGGTTACAACAGTAATTCCAGTAACAGACTGATTACAAACAGAACGGTGATCCCCACGATGCCAGTGTAGCGGAACGGAAAAAACAGCACGCAGACACTCCCCGTTGCCATCAGCATTACCACAGCAGCAAAAATGCCGCTCATGGCTCCCGCTATGTGGATGCACAACATAGCTGCCGTCCCGAACATACCAGCGGACAGGCAATAACTGTACAGGGGATAACGATACAGGAAAGCCATGACCGGTGGCCGGTCAGACCAGGAAATGCGCCGGGAAGTATTCATCAGCGTGATAAACCCCAACGTAAAAAGCAGACAGGCAATACTGAACATAATGTGGTAACTGGAAAATACCCGGCGATGTTATTCAACTTCGAAGCTGGTGGTGAGCCCCTGCCAGTTCTGGGTGTAGGGCTGCCCGTGCCATGTCCCTTTTACTTCTGTTGAGTGCCCGAACTCTGCCACATAGACCCCTTTCCAGAGTACGTCAGTGCTGATTCTGCCCTGTGCATCGGATTGATAGGTTTTGGTCCATCCTTCTGGTGACATCACCACAATGTCCTGACCGGCGAGTGGTCGTCCGTCTTTGGTGAGTAAGATATCCACCTTACTACCTTTGGAATGTTTTACCGGCAGCACAAACAACTGATAGGGAAGAACACCCTGCTTCACCCCCGCCTCTGTTCCTACACTCACGGCTACCTGTGAGGTAAATTCATAACGGGTGGTTTCACCCAGATCTTTGGTGGCATGGCTGGCGGAGATAAGATAGACTCCCGCCTGATCCGGGGTGAAGGTCGTTTCGAGGTATTCGCCTTTGTCGGTCAGCGTTAATTTTACTTTTGACTGATCGGGCCTGAGGAGATATACTTCCATCTCACGTAAATCGGAATACCAGTCAGCGGTTTTTTCATACACTTTCGCTTCGTATTCGCCATAGTAAATCCGTACCGGGTGCGGTTTTGCTTTGGTACCGCCGGCGGCACTTTCTATCCATACGGCATGGGCTTCTGCCAGCTGAGTGCTGCATAAAAAGCCGGCTATTATAAGCAGGAGAAAAGAGATTGTTTTCATGTTCAGATGCTTTGACAGAACCGGAAAGCATGGGTTGGCTTTCCGGTTCTGAAGTGTTCAATTGGATAAATACGTGAAGGTAAATGACCGGGATCAGTCAGTTATAATTTCAAAACCCTGTACTCTGCCGCTTTCTTTCAGGCGGAAAGTTTCTTTGGTTTCACCTGTTTCAGGATTGTACTGATACACGCCTGAAAATTCTTCAGTGGTGTTGTTTGAAACAAAGTAAATTTCACCATTGTGAAAGAACGGATTCTGGGTGCAGTAGAAGTTATCTGCAAACATGTCCAGACGCTTGGCTTTTTTGGTGGCAACATCAATTTCACTCCAGTACCAGACATCATTGCGGTATCTGACGCCATGCTGACCGCCGCCGTAATACGATACCGCACGCGAAGGAATGGTGGTATAAATCTTGTTATTATGTACAAACAACCTGTTGAATTCCGCAGGGAACTGGTAATTTTTTATATCCACTGAAAAACTCTGGTCAAACTCCGTTTCACCGCTTTTGATACGCAGTATTTTTGATGAATAGTCAAAAGGCTGCTCTTTCATATCCGATACTGAGGCAATGTAGAGGTCATTGGTTACTTCGTCTATCCCCCACAATACATGGTCAATAAATACGCCCAGATTGGTCGTGCCGGCAAATTTGGTGACTTTCTCAATTTTGTCGACTTTCAGATCGTAAACGGCAATGGCCACCTCACGTGTGGGAGGCGTTACCTGCCAGTTACCCGTTGCTTTGGTTCCCAGGAGCAAATCGACAAAAAGTTTGTCATCACGTTTGGCAAGGATCAGCTGACCGGCTGATTCGTTCGGAAGACCTTCAGAAAGCGAGCTGAAATCGATTTCTCCGGTACGCTCCATGGTCGTCGGGTTAAATTTCTGGACTTTCAGCCCGCCTCTGACATCATCCCAGTAATACCCTTCGGTTTCACTTACCACCAGATAATTGGTAATGTAGGCGTTGGAGAGGGAAGCCAGGAATTTATCTTCCACCACTTTCCCTTCAGCATCGAGTTTCATTTTCAGAATACCCTGTGAATTGGACGCGCTGTTTACCTTATAAAGCTGACGGTCATGTACTCTGCCACCCAAAGAGCTGGTTACTTGGAAAAACGGGATGCCCGACAGATTGATTTCACGCGATTTTTTGTCTTTCAGGGCGTAGACACCTCCACTCCAGTCAGCATTTCCGTTATAAATGATCCAGGTTTCATTTTCCGGTAAATTATCTCCGATCGGGTCGGGAGTTACCTTGTCATCATCTTTGTTACAGGCTGCAACCAGCATCATTGCTGAGATCCCAAGCAATAAAGAGCGAATTCGGGTTCGTGATTTCATAGGAATTTCAATAAAATAGAATTATAAAATTTGATAAACTAACTTGACATGAAATGATCTTCCGGGCTTTTGCACATTGAAATTGTCATACAGCCTTACATTCGTGAGGTTTCGGCATTCGGCAGAGATTGTCAGCCTGCTTGCTGAAAAATGGTAATAGGCGCCGGCGTTATTGGAAAGCTGCCCCAGCAGGCCGTCACGCGGGATAATCAAGGAGGTCTGGAAATCCTTTACTTTGCCAAACAGGGACGGCTCCTGGTTTGCAGGAATGGCTTTCAGAAAAAAACGATGGGTATAATTGGTGTTCCAGTTAAAGCTCAGCTGGTCACCTTCTCTGAAAGCATTCCTGAAATGCGTGTTGAGCCAGAAGTTTCCGAACAAATAGGGGATGTTAGGGACACGGGAGCCTTCCAAGCTCTTGTAAATGGACTCGCGGATGCCTACTCTGCGGATATCCTGATAGGTAAGATTGGCCCCGAAATCCAAACGTTTGGCAGGTGTATAACTGGCTTCAAGTTCAAAACCTTTTACCCTGGCGCGTTCATAGTTGATATAGCGGCTGAACGGGATATCGAGTTGCAGAAAGATAATATCTTTTACTTTCCGGTAAAAAAGTCCGGCAGAAAGGGTAAGATTCCCTTGGTCTTTCTGTACGGTATACTGTGCGTTCAGGTTCAGGTTATGGCTTCTTTCAGGGTTCAGGTCCAGATTTTCTTTCACCATGATCGCATCTCCGAAAATCTCATACTCGTCAGGCAGGCGGTTGGCATATTCGTAGGAAAATTTCATCATATAATGATCATTGTTCCACCTCAGACCAGCCAGATATCCCAGTTGCTGCTTACTGGCAGCAGACCGCCAGGCAAAGCCGTATTTATCCGTCGTGTACCCCCGGGTGCTGAAGTGGTAATACTTGAGGGCTGCAATGCTTTCCAGGCTTTTATTGAGCCAGGTAGACCGGAGTCCGAGTGCCATGTTATCTTTCTGATAAACGGCCGGAACAGTGAGCACGTCGACAAGTTCAATGACTGAAATAGCTCCCAAAGGGTCACTGCCGACTCTCCTTTGCCGGTAAAAGAGTTCGTTCAGTTCCAGAATGTGCTGATCATTAAGCTGATAGGCGATATTTAAACGCCCCGATACAAACTGGTAACGCAGGTGCTGGTAATTACCGGAATTGATTTCTCCGGGTTGCAGGTTGTGACCGATTTTATTGCCGTCCCAGCCGTAGCGCGCCGTGGTGGTATCAATAAATTGGGTATTAAACGCACTGTAACTACCCAGAATGTTTATCCTGAAGCGGTCGTTCATCCAGGCCTTTTTATAGTTAAGCAGAGCGGTGTGGTTTTCTTCTTTGGAATAGGCCTCCCCATAAACTTTGTTCATTTCTGCATCATGCTGGATCTCCTTGTCAAACTGTGAGCCGATGAGCGTAAGCCGCAGATCGTCGGCCCAGCGGCGGTTCTTTATGCCGGCGAAAACTTCGGCATACCAGGTGTTCGTTGCGTCGTGAAAACGCCTGGCGTCCCTGAGTTCCTGTTGACTGGTGTTGGGGTCGTAAAATGGCACATTCACTTTATAATTGTTGTCGGAATAATTGAAAGAAGCATTGGCGCCTGTGTACCACCGGTTGTTTTTGTCGAGCCATTGGAAATTTGCCGTCGCTCTGTGGGTGTTGAATGAGCCTGCTTCGTAAGAGACTTCGGCATAATTTTTCCGGGCAGTACGAGTGACCATGTTGATGCCTCCGCCAAGGGCGTCAGAGGCCAGATAGAGGGGCATTACCCCTTTGTAAATCTCTACACGGTCGAGCATATTCACAGGGATGGTGCCCAGATTAAACCCATGCCCGAACAACTCTATCGGGATTCCGTCTTTGAACACCCTGACAGCCTTGCCCTGAAGACCACCCAGGTTGATTTTTGCTACAGACCCCAGGTTGCCGTCACTTCTGAGTTTTACGCCGGATGCCCGGTTCAGGAATTCACTGACGTCCCCGGTTTTATGACGTTCCGCTCGCAGGTCGAGGGCCTGCACCGAAAACGGCGACCGGTCAATGATCTGCTTTGCTGTCAATGGCTTCACTGTGACTTCATTCAGGTCGATGGTACGGCCGCTGATCCCCTCAACTACAAAACTGAAACTGTTTTCCTGTTTGCAGTTGACCCTGATTTCTTTCTGTGTCAGCCGGGTATTATCTTTACTAAATACAATTGAATGAATACCGTCAGGCAACGACAGCGTCAGGTTACCCGCAGGGTCGGTTGGTCCGTATGATTCTTCATTCACTGATACGTATATTTCTGATATTGAATTGCCCGCAGGGTCTTCCAGATGTATCACCACAGGGCAGGCACTGACATAAACGGATGTAAAAACTAAAATAGAGAGCAGAATTTTATACATCCCTGTTTTTATTTGTACTAATTATAATCTAAATTTACGAGGGCAAAAGTACCTGATTTTGTATCCGGTCATTTATGAATATGGAACTGTTAGTTATGAAAATGGAACTATTATAATGGGCTTTAGAATTGAAGGGTCTGATTTTATTGATTTTATTTCTTCACCCGATGAGCAGCGTACTGTAACATCTACTGAAGAGATAAGTGATATAAAACTGATTACCCCTAAAGGTGATATCCATTACCGTGAACAGGTGTTGCGGGAAGATCTGTCCATACTACAGGGGAATTACCTGATGCATGACGATGTGACGATTTTCGGCAAAGCGGATGTGCCTTTATTAGAGATTCAGTTCAATCTTTCTGATACGGATATTTTTTTCAGAAACAAGGCGGGTAAGGAAAACATTACGGCAGCGATGTCGGCCAATATCACGTTTCTGTCCTCCGACGAAAACCAGGCTGATATCCTTTTTGAGAAAGATGCCCGGTATACTACTTTTGATATCCATCTTCCGCTATCACTTTTGACCAGATATGCCGGAGAATCCCGGACGATGGATCATTTTCTGCAACAAATTCAGCGGGATAACAGCAGCAAGCTGGGCATGAATACAATCCTTATCAATGCTGCTATGTTTAATGCCATACAGGATATCCGGAACTGCCGCTATACCGGACTGACGCGCAGAATCTATCTTGAATCCAAAGTGTACGAACTGATTGCTTTCATTTACGAAAGTTCTGAGAACGGAGAGGCTGGCCATCGTCTCAGTAAAGCAGACCTCGAAAAAATCCAGATGGCTGCCTTGCTGATCCGCGAAAGGATTGAAAACCCGCTGACAATTATAGAACTTGCCCGGCAGGTAGGTATTAATCAGTCCAAGCTCAAGAATGGTTTTAAAGTGGTATTCGGAACCACTGTTTTTGGCTATCTGCAGGAGATCAGAATGGCAGAAGCAAAAAAACATTTGCTGGATACGCAGATGTCAGTTCAGGAAATCAGTAATCTGGTAGGATATCAGAGTATGTCGAATTTCAGTGCAGCCTTTAAGAATGTTTACGGCTACCCGCCGACTAAATTAAGGTCCTGAAACGGATTGATTCTTCACTTCTTGCAGGATGATTTCGCTGTGGTTTAGACCCTGTCAGAATCCCAGCGTCAGTTGTTTGCCTTCGTACATCCGCATATCCTGTAAATTGGAAACTGACACACCCAGTAACCTGACCGGTTTTTCAAAGGTTGCATGATTGATAATTTCGAGCGTTATCTTTTCAAAGAAATCGTGTGTGGTGATGGGGAGTGTAGTGGATTTACTTCGGGTGATTGTTTGAAAATCGTTGAATTTTATTTTAACCGTAAGGGTCCTTCCGTAAATTTCAGTTCGTTCACACCAGTTCCAGACGTCTTCTATCAGGGGTTTGACACCCTCCAGAATTTCTCCCAAACCTTCAAGGTCCTCGGAAAATGTATTCTCTGATCCCGATGACTTTCTGATCCGGTCAGGTTCAACCGGACGGTCGTCCATGGCTCTGGCGATATGGTAATAATGGCTTCCCGCTTTGCCAAAATGTAATCTTAAAAAAGCCTCAGTTTGGGCTCTCAACTGTTCGCCGGTAAAGATCCCAAGCGTATGCATTTTCTCGGTAGTCACCTTCCCGACACCATGAAATTTTTCAATCTGTAACGAACTTACAAAGGATTCTCCATCGTCTGGTAAAATGGTGAAAATCCCATCAGGTTTATTCTGATCTGAGGCAATTTTAGCCAGAAATTTATTGTAGGAGACTCCCGCAGAAGCAGTGAGCCCGGTTTTTTCTTTGATTCTTTGTTTGATTTGTCGGGCTATCTGAATGGCTGATTTCATTCCTTTCAGATTCTCTGTCACATCCAGATAGGCCTCATCCAGAGAAAGCGGTTCAATACGTGGCGTATATTCTGCAAATATACTCCGTATTTGTGCAGAAACTTGCTTATACACTTCGAACCGTGGCTTTACAAATATGAGTTGAGGGCATTTTCGGATGGCAGTCACAGAAGGCATGGCCGACCGCACGCCGTATTTCCTGGCCTCATAACTGGCTGCGGCCACAACACCACGTTGGGCATTCCCACCTACTGCTACGGGTTTGCCTCTTAATTCTGGATTGTCCCGCTGCTCTACCGACGCAAAAAATGCATCCATATCAATATGAATGATTTTTCGAACGGGTTTTTGATTAGTTATCGGCATACTCTTTCCTCAGACATTAATTAATTATGCATATTTGCCTCAAATCCAAAATTAATAAATTGTGCTATGAGAAAATCCCTTGCTGTAAAGAATCTGTACGACGGCCTACACCATTTCACCCATCAGGAAATAATCATTGAAGAAGGTGTGGTACAACTGGTTCAGCCGTTAAAAGGAGAGGGAGAAGATCAATACGATTTCGAGAACCTGGCACCAGGCATGAATGACATTCATATTAATGGAGGTAATTATCATCATTTTACCCGTAACCCAGCTGTTGAAACAGTGGCAGATATAGCACTTGCCAGTAAAAAAAGTGGTACAGCATATACATTACCCACGCTCATTACCTCTTCCACAGAGACAATACTTGCGGGTTTGGAGGCTACACGATCTTTCATGGAACAGCATCCGGATGGAGGTGTGTTGGGTATGCATTTGGAAGGGCCGTTTATTAGTCAGACAAAAAGAGGAGCACATCTGTCAAAATACATACGGAAACCTTCCCAAGAGGAACTTAAAGAAATTCTCTCCGCAGGCGATGGTGTGTTGAAAATGATTACTGTAGCCCCGGAAGTGGTTGATCCGGCACTGATGGAAATATTGTTGGATGCCAATGTGAGAGTATCTGCGGGTCATTCGAATGCCACCTATCAACAAGCCGTAGAGTTTTTTAACAGAGGAGGTGATTTGATCACCCATTTTTATAATGCCATGTCCGGGTTTAATCACCGCGAACCTGGCATGGTGGGGGCCATTCTTGAGAGCAACCAGGTTCATGTACCCATCATTCTGGACGGTGTTCATTGTGATTTTGGGGCCGCAAGACTTGCCTATAAGGCAGTAAGGGACCAGCTTTTTCTGATTTCGGATGCCTTGTTTTTGGGAGGGTACGTTGAAACATTTAAATGGGAAGAATTTGATGCCAAATTAGAGAATGGCCGCTATACCAACAATGAAGGAAACCTGGCAGGTGGTGCTATTTCAATGGGTGACGCCGTCAGGAATGCAGTTAATGAAGTTTATATTCCGTTGAATGAAGCAATTTCGATGGCTACGTACCGACCGGCACGAGCGCTGCATCTGGAAAATAAAATTGGAAGAGTTGCACCAGGATTTCCGGCGGTGTTTACTACATTTGATCAGGAACTAGCCCATTTTGAGGTACATAGGTACTGATAAGGGATAGTTAATGTTGACTTCTCACAAAATCTTCTTTCCAATGGTACCTAAGCCCACATCAGTCGAGGAATATCTGGTAGCTTTTCCTGACCATGTAAAAACGTTGCTCGAGGAATTAAGGCAGCATATTAAAAACCTGTTGCCCGAAGCAGAAGAAAAAATCAGTTATGGAATTCCCTCCTTTTTTCTACACGGGCCGGTGGTTTACTATTCAGGGAACAAACATCATATTTCTATTTATCCTGCTCCCAGAGAACATCCCTTATTTGCTGAAGAACTGGCCAATTATAAAGGCGGGAAAGGAACCGTTCAATTTCCTTTTAATCAACCCATTCCATTTGAGCTTGTTACTCGTATTGTCCAATTTCGAGCGGAGGAAAATATTAAGAAAAAGATAAAAAAGAAAAATGGGTAATTGTAAGCCAGGGGCTTAGTAGGTGATAGCGAAAAATTATACTTTATTAACTAGGGAATTTTTCGCATTGCTTATGCCAAAAATCTTACTTCATTGTATATAATCGATGTTTCTCTGAAACCAAATCGATTAATATCATATTCTTTGCTTCACATTCTGATAATATTTTAGAATTACTTTCACGCTGCAAAGTAGATAGATTCATCAATTTGGTTTTGAGTATATCTTTTGTAAAATATACAAAATTAATACTTTTTTTATTTACATTTTATTCATGAATTAATGATGAAATCATTACCAATTTATTTGGCTGTTCTTTCACTTTGCAACACCGTACAAGTGTACGGACAAAGTAAAGAATCAGACTTGCGATCCGGGGGTGGCCGCAGTGAATTGCTGGCAAGTAGCCGGATTTCCGGCGAAGGACACTCTGCTTTTCCCAGACAGGTGAGGGGTCTCGAAAAATCCATTACTGGAAAGGTTTCGGATGAAAAGGGCGAAGGTTTACCAGGAGTTAACGTAGTTTTAAAAGGCACGCAGACAGGTACTTCTACCGATGTAGAGGGGCATTTTACAATCAGTGTGCCTGATCAGCAGGCTACGCTAATATTTTCGTTTGTCGGTTATGTATCACAGGAGATTGTTCTTGGAAATCAGTCGATACTGAATATTGCCCTGGAAGCAGATGACAAAGCATTAGAAGAGGTGGTTGTGATTGGGTATGGAACCCAAAAGAAAGTAAATCTGACAGGTGCAATCACCGTGGCTGATCCTAAAAAATTGGAAAACCGTCCTATCACGACCTCCTCGCAGGCCTTACAGGGGTTAAATGGCGTGTACGTAAATCAGAATACAGGACAGCCTGGCAACGACCAGGCCAGTATCCGAATTCGTGGTGTAGGAACGCTCAATAACAACGATCCTCTGGTTTTGGTGGACGGGGTGTCCTATCCATTGCTTGATATCAACCCAAATGAAATTGAAAGTATTTCTGTATTAAAAGATGCCGCCTCTACCGCAGTATATGGTTCAAGAGCTGCCAATGGTGTAATTCTGATTAAGACCAAAGCCGGTAAGAGAGGTGAAGGATATAAGGTGAGTTATAATAATTATTTCGGGATTGAAAAAGTGGGTACCCTTCCTGATGTAGAATGGGATCCGATCAATTTTATGAAGTATAAGAATATCGCCTTGCAGAATGAAGGAAAGGCCCGTGAATATACGGATGCAGAAATTGCAGAGTATGAACAAGGAATGGCCAATGATCCGAACGGCTATCTGTATCCACGTACCAATCCTTATAAAATAGCCCTCAAGGATGGATTTATCCATGAGCATAATGTGACGGTCTCGGGTGGTGGTGACAAGCATAATCTGGCCTTTACAATGGGTGCTTTGAATCATAATGGAATCCTGAAATATGACAAATCAAAGGCGAGTAAATATTCAATGGGAATCAATGGTAAAGTAGATATTACCAAGTTTCTGACCATCGGAGGCAAGATTTCGGGGATATTCAGAAAATATGATGAACCTGAAATGACTACGAATAGTTACTGGGAGCAAGCGGTGTTCCGGACTGTTCCGATTTACCCTACGCAAATTGCTGACGGAAGATATGGAAATACCTGGTTGCGGTCCACTGGGTTGAATAACTGGGCGAACTCTTTGGCAAGATTAAAAGAAGGCTCAAGAGATTATGTAAGAACACGTTTTCTGACCAATGTTTTTGCTGACCTTAAATTGCCAAAGAACATCACTTACAGGGTCAATCTGGCTGCCAATATGTATGATTATACACAGCATGTATTCCGCCCTTACCTTGAAAATATCAATCCTAAGACGCTGACTCCGGTGATATCCTATAACAACGCAATGGGTTACCGCAGATTTGAAAAAGAAATCAATCTGACAGGTTTCCATACTTTGGACTGGAACACACAAATTGCCAATAAACACAATGTTTCGGTATTGCTGGGGAACAGCGTGGAGACATTCAACTGGGAGTTTTTCACAGCACAGAAGGAAGGTGCAATGGATAACCAGCTGACCGACATGGATGTATTTCTGACCAACCCGCTGGTTACAGGTAATTCCACCCAGTCAGCATTGTTGTCGTACTTTGGGCGTATTAATTATAATTTTGACGACAAATACCTGCTTGAGGCCAACTTCCGTTATGATGGCTCGTCGCGCTTTGCAAAGGATCATCGCTGGGGATTATTCCCTTCTTTCTCGGCAGGATGGAGAATTGACCGGGAAGAATTCCTGAAAAATGTATCCTGGATCAGCAGTCTGAAACCGCGTTTCTCATGGGGTAAAATCGGAAATCAGGAAATTGCCCTCTGGAGTTATATCAATGCTGTGGGGCTTAACCAGAATTATTCGTTCGGAAATACAGAGAGCCTGGGTGCGGCTACCACTGCCGCTGCCGACCCTTCACTGAGCTGGGAAGCTACCACCATGACCAACCTGGGTATTGATTTCGGTATGTTCAATGGAAAGTTAAATACGACCATTGAGTTATATAATAAAAATACAGACGGGATTTTGCGCCCTGTAAATTACTCATCTCAGGTAGGCGATCTGACAGGCCCGACAACCAACGTGGGTTCTATGAATAATAAAGGGATTGAACTGATTGTGAATTATGATAATAATATCGGTGATTTCAGTTATGAATTGGGCGGAAGTCTTGCCTATAACAAAAACCGTGTCACTAATCTGAACGGTCAGGAGATCATATCCGGGCGTTATATCACTTCAGAAGGTCATCCGGTTCAGTCTTATTATATTTATGAAGCAGAAGGAATTTTCCAATCGCAGGAAGAAATAGACAACCATGCTTTTCAGAATGCAGCGACTAAAGTTGGTTTCCTGAAGTACAAAGATCAAAATGGTGATAACAGGATTGACGCCAAAGACAGAAAAATATTCCATGGTGCGGTGCCTGAGTACACCTATGCATTTAACCTTGGTGCAAGTTACAAAGGGTTTCAGATGACCGCATTCTTTCAGGGAGTAGGCAAAGTGTTTACCTATCCGCAACACAATGTGAGCTATCCTTACTATAACGGTGCAGGCGTGACTAAAGAGTGGATAACTGATTCATGGACGCCCGAAAACCCTGATGCCCGTTTTCCGATCCTGACTACCAGTACGGGCAATACGCTGAACTTTGAAAACTCTACGTTCTGGCTGCAGAATGCCTCGTACCTCAGGCTGAAGAATTTGCAGTTCAGCTACAGCCTCCCATCAGAAACAGTCAAAAAACTGGGTGTGCGTGATCTTAAAGTATTTGTCAACGGTCAGAATATCCTCACTTTCACAAAAATGAAAAACTGGGATCCGGAAAAGAATCTTACACAGGATAATCTCTTCTCTTATCCTCAGGTAAAAACGTATTCAGCTGGTATTAATTTGACATTTTAATTAAAAGGAATTAATGAAAAAGTATATATTTTATTTGGGTGCTTTAGTGACACTGGGTACCTCTGGGTGTTCGGACTTACTGGATACCTACCCGAAAAACAAATACACAGAAGAGACTTTCTGGCAAACAGAAGCCCAAGCCAATGCCGGATTGACCGCCTGCTACAATACATTGCGTAAACCGGGTATCTATGGAGGTGGTGACTGGGCTACTCCTTTATGGGAGGAAACCGGCACTCCGAACGCCACAGATTACAATAGTGCTTCAGGTTTTTTCAGGATCGCCGAAGGGATTCATGATGGTTCTAACAGCGGCATTATCAATAACCGCTGGGCCCATGCGTATGAGGGTATCGGCCGTTGCAATACCTATCTTGCTAAAATCGGTGCCATTCCGATGGAAGAGGCCAAGAAAAACCAGGGTATCGCTGAAGCGAAATTTCTGCGGGCATTGTTTTACAGTATGCTGATCAACTATTATGGTGATGCCCCGCTGATTCTTGAAGCGCCGGTGAAAGAACACAATACTTTGCCCAGAACTCCGAAGGCCGAGATTTTCAGTCAGATTATTAAAGACCTTGATGAAGCTGCTGCTACTTTAGGTGTGAATGCCACGCAGACCGGCCGGGTTACCAAAGGGGCGTGTCTGGCGCTAAAAGCCAGGCAGTATCTTTATCATGGAAAATTTGCTGAAGCTGCCGCAGCGGCGAAAGAGGTGATAGATCTGAAAAAGTACAGCCTTTTCCCGGATTACAGAGGATTGTTCATGACGGAAAATGAAAATAACAGTGAAGTTATTTTTGACGTACAGTATCTGTTTCCTAATTATGCCCATTCTTTTGATCTGATCCGTCGACAATATGATACTTCTGCACCATTGCGGGATTTAATAGATGCCTATTTGATGAATGATGGTGCTGATATTCAAAGTTCAACCAAATATAATCCGGAAAATTACTGGGAGAACAGAGATGCCCGGATGAGAATGACACTTGTTGGGCCCGGACTGAAGTACAGAGGAGTGGTAGTTACCGGTTCAACTTTTGCCCAAACCGGCTACACTTTCAAGAAATACAGTATTTATGATGAAGACAATGCCAATAATACGGTTATCAAAAACGGTAATCAGTCGGATATCAATTATATCATATTGAGGTATGCAGATATACTTTTAATGTATGCCGAAGCCAAAACCGAACTGGGGCAGATTGATGAAAGTGTCTATGAAGCCATCAACATCGTAAGGGGAAGAGAGAGCGTTAAAATGCCGGCAATCCAGCATACTGATCCGGCTGATAAAGCAAATTATGTGGCATTGAGTGATCAGGCCCGGATGCGTGAGGTGATCCGTCATGAGCGCAGAATCGAGTTTGCTGGTGAAGGTTATTATTATATGGATATTATTCGTTGGAAAACTGCTGAAATAGTCATGAACGGACCTATATATAAGCATGATTATACACAAAAACTCATTCGTAAATTCAATAAGGACAGAGATTATCTGTGGCCTATTCCTGCGTATGAATTACAGGAAAATCCGGCATTGGAGCCTAATAATCCAAACTGGTAGTTGAATATTATTTTCAATAGAGAGCCCTGACAGAAAAATCTCTGTCAGGGCTCTCTATTTTTATCATGCTGGTAATTAAAATGCTTATTCATCCGGTTCAATATGAATCAGCACATCTTCTAGTTCCGGTATTTCTTTCATCAGTTTATCTTTTAATCGGTGGGCGATCTGATGACCCTCCCGCACCGATATATCGGGGTCAACAATCGCGTGCAGGTCTACATGATAATTCATTCCTGATTTCCGGACCAGGCACTTTTCTGTACCTCTTACACCTGGCACCAAAAAAGAGATGGCTCTTATTTCGGCAATTAACTGATGGTGAAGATTTTCATCCAATATTTCACTGAGTGCCGGTCGGAAAATACGATAACTGTTATAAACAATAAGACCGGAAGCAAATAATGCAGCCCAGTCGTCAGCCGCTTCATACCCTTCTCCCATGTACAATGCGATGGAAATTCCAATAAATGCAGCCACTGAAGTAATCGCATCGCTTCTGTGGTGCCAGGCATCTGCCTGGAGTGAAGTACTGTTGGCCTGTTTGCTTTTTTTAATGACAATCTGAAAGGATATTTCTTTCCATAGAATTATACCTGCCAGCACCCAAAGTGTAAAAGGTTCTGGCAATGCATGGGGAGTTTGTATATTCTGTATACTGGAATAGGCAATTACAATCGCTGAAACAATCAGGAAGCCTACTACCAGAAAAGTAACCAGGGGTTCCAGTTTACCATGACCGTATGGGTGGTTTTCATCCGGGGGACGGTTGGAGTATCTAATCCCGAATAGTACCAGAAGCGAAGAAAATATATCAGTAGTAGATTCAATAGCATCCGCAATTAATGCATATGAATTTCCAAAATAACCTGTTACCCCTTTCAGGATTGCCAGCATGGTACTACCTATAATGCTGAACCAGGTAGCTTTAACTGCTATTATTTCCTTTTCCGACGCCATGCCGACTTGAACTATTTTATACCTTCAAACAATGGCATGAGATGGGAAACGGATTCCTTCTGAACAGATGCCTATCAGGGTATAACGCCTGACAGGCAAGAACTGTTCAATCCGTATAATAATTGGTAATTATAATTTGGACTGTGTGCTTATTCTTTGGGTAAATAAACCATTACTTCAGGGTGCGTTGTATAAAATCTGATTTTCCCGTCAACCCTAACAGGCATTCCGCTTGACCGGTTGTCGTGCAAAATAGGGTTGCCATCGTATTTCTTCCAATGAATCAGGTCTTCGGAAACGGCTATATTCATCGTCCATTCGCGCCAATCTTCGAATGCCGACGCATGATAATAAGCATAGTAAAGGCCATTTTCCTTAATGATTTCATTAAAAGCTACTGCATACTTGTCATATTTTTCCGGGCCACATTTCAGTACCTCCTCGTCCTGCACATTGGTCCATATTTTGAGATCTTCTGACCGGGCCAGCCATATTCCTTTATCATTTCTTTCATAAAATAAATTCCAGACTCCATTCTCTTTCCAGACCGTCGGTGTTCCATAGGGTCCGGTTGAGATAGGTTCACCATTTACCTTCCGCACATCCAGGATTCCCTGGTCGGTCCAATTGACGCGATCGGAGCTGGTAAATAGCCTGGGTATGTCATCCTTACTTTCAGCAAACATATAATAGGTTCCGTTTTCTTTCAGAACATACATGTCCTCAATCCAATGTGCTGTATAAAGTGGAGTATTCTGATAACGTTCCCAGGTTAATCCATCATCAGAGGTAGCGTATCCAAGGTATTTCATTTTGGTCGGATCATTTTTACGATATCCGGTATACCACAGATGAAATCCATCCTCTTCTTTCATAATAAATCCCCGCTCTCTGATCATTTCATCCCAGGTGTCCTGTCCAGTTCCATTAAAAACCGGATTATTCTCATAAGGGGTAAAACTGACAAGTTTATCAGGAAATACAAATCGGGTGGAATCGGTACCTGTATCCTGAGCTGATTGACTGGTGCAGCCTGTAAACCCCAGGGTAGCACAGATGAGGGTTGTGTATAAAAATTTCATCGGTTTAGATTTTGTTTCCATGTCACGAAAAGGAAGAGTGTCCTCAATTATACCATTGATGTGGGTCAACGAATTGCATTTTGAAAGAATTTTGCCGTTTAATAGGCGAATACGATACATTGTTGAAATTTGATGAGTATATCAGTTAAAATTTTATTCTTTGAGTAAAATGCCATCCCTATTGTTTCATATGCACAAGGCTTACCTTGTCAACGTATGGCTCATACGGTCATTTTCTTGAAATATTTTGCAGAATTTAGAATTAATATGCCGGGTAATGGAGGTTGGAATTCTGAAATAAAAAAATAAATCCTGCCACACATGCTTATACTTTGACCTCTAACTGCTTTTGTAGATAATCACTATTGATTAACAGAATTATCCTGATTAAAGCAAAAATAGATTGTTAACAGCTATTATTTATAGAAATTATGTCAGAAGAAAAATTCAGGAGCCAGGGCTGGTTTGGGAAAGAAGGTAAAGACGGATTAATATACAGGGCCTGGATGAAGAATCAGGGGTTCCCAGCAGATGAATTTGATGGTCGTCCTGTAATCGGGATTTGCAATACATATTCAGAATTTACACCTTGTAATGCGCACTTCCGTGAACTGGCAGAAGCTGTCAAGCGTGGCGTGTGGGAAGCAGGAGGTTTTCCGCTTGAATTCCCCGTCATGTCACTTGGTGAAACGCTGATTAAGCCTACAGCGATGCTGTATCGTAATCTGGCCAGCATGGATGTTGAAGAGTCTATCCGTGCCAATCCTATGGATGGAGTAGTATTACTCTGTGGTTGTGATAAGACTACACCTTCATTGGTCATGGGTGCCTGTAGTGTCAATATTCCGACGATAGTAGTATCTGGTGGGCCCATGCTCACCGGTCGTTATCGCGGTAAAAGCATCGGTACAAGCGACGTCTGGAGATTTAGTGAAGCCAACCGCAAGGGTGAGATGAATCAGGAGCAATTGTCGATTGCAGAGGCTTGTATGTGTAGGAGTGCTGGCCACTGCGCTGTCATGGGAACAGCATCAACCATGGCCTGTATGGTAGAATCTCTTGGGCTTACATTACCTGAAAATGCCGCAATTCCTGCAGCGGACTCAAGGCGTAAGGTGGCTGCTCATTTGTCTGGCCGACGAATAGTGGAAATGGTCAGGGAGGATATGCGCATGTCCGATATCCTGAATAAAGAAGCTTTTGAAAATGCAATTATGCTTAATGCAGCCATAGGAGGGTCTACGAATTTCGTGGTGCATTTGCTGGCAATTGCAGGTCGTATTGGTGTTGACCTCACTTTGGAGGACTTTGACCGTTTATCGAGAGAAGTGCCGTTGTTGTTGAATCTTCAGCCATCTGGCGAACATTTTATGGAGGATTTTTATTACGCAGGTGGTCTGCCGGTTGTAGTGAAAGAAATGATATCCAAGCTGCACGGGGACATCATCACAGTGAATGGAAAAACGATTGCAGAAAACAGCGAAAACGCAGAATGCTTTATCCCTGGTGTGATCGCCACGCTGGATAATCCTGTCAAGGATCTGACGGGTCTGGCTATTCTGAAGGGCAACCTGGCAGAAAACGGAGCAGTTATCAAACCTTCTGCCTCTCTGAACCCTGCCCTTATGCAGCACCGTGGACGTGCAGTAGTTTTTGAAGATATTGACCATTTCAAAACGCGGATTGATGATCCGGCGCTGGAGGTTGATGAAAATAGCATTCTGGTGCTTAAAATGGTCGGTCCAAAAGGATATCCGGGAATGCCTGAAGTAGGGAATATGGGTATGCCAAAGAAACTGCTCGATCAGGGTGTGACAGACATGGTAAGGATATCAGATGGCCGCATGAGTGGTACTGGTTTTGGAACCGTGATATTACATGTTTCACCGGAAGCTGCAGCAGGAGGAACATTGGCAGTGGTCAGGGATGGAGATTATATTGAAATAGATGTAGCCAATCGCCGTCTGCACCTGGATATTTCGGATGAGGAGTTAGCTGAACGAAAATCAGCCTGGATACAACAGGATACGGGCTACGATAGAGGATATGTCAATTTATACATCAATCATGTGAACCAGGCGCATGAAGGTGCCGATCTTGATTTTCTTCGTGGAAGTTCGGGAGACAAAGTAACCCGTGATTCACATTAATATAACCATCGATATTTACTGATTAAAATGTATGTCTGATAAAAATATGCCGTTGTTTGCCGGGAAAGTGGGGATTGTTACTGGTGCAGGACAGGGTATCGGCTATGAAATTGCGCGCCAGCTGGCATTGCAGGGTGCCTCTGTTGTTTTGAATGATATCAGTGTTTCCCTGGCAGAGAAAGCTGCTGAGCGTATCGTAAATGAAGGCGGCAAATGTATTGCTTTTGCGGGAAATGTGTCTGTGCTGGCAGAAATAGAAGAGATGGTCAGTCTGGCTATCCGCACCTACGGAAAACTGGATCTTGCCGTGGCCAACGCAGGGATTACCCTGTTCGGTGATTTTCTGACCTATCCTCAGGATGATTTAGAAAAAGTATTACAACTCAATCTGGTAGGGACCTTTCTGCTTACCCAGTGTGTATCCAGACAAATGGCTTCTCAGGGGCATGGCGGGCGCATCGTGCTGATGTCATCCGTCACAGGTCACCAGGCACACAAAGGGCTGGCAGCGTATGGAATGACCAAAGCGGCATTGGAAATGCTGGCTAAAAGTCTGGTGCTTGAATTGTCTCCGTTGCATATCACAATTAATACAATTGCCCCAGGTGCAACGCTAACAGAGCGAACACTAAGTGACCCTGGATATGTAGAAACATGGTCGGCTCTTACACCAACGGGTCGGCCGGGTATGCCCTCTGACGTGGCAAATGCTACCTTGTTTTTCCTTTCCCCGGAGTCAGGACATATTACTGGACAAAATCTGATGGTGGATGGTGGATGGACTTCAGTGAGTCCTAATCCGCCGGAGTAAATGCTTAAAATCCCAGGAGTAAAATTAGTTTTTTCCTTACATTTGACTTCTTAAAATTACTTTCAACGAAAACTCATATTCATTATATGGGTTTTCGTTTTACTTACTGGGAATCTTCATGAAACTTCACCGCGTCAGTATTACTTTAGAGGGAAGAGCCAATGAAACACTTTTTTTATCGCCATATGTGCAGTTTCAACTACATGATCTCACCTACCTGAAAGTTGTACCCGTGAGTCTGGAAATTAACCAGGGAACATTCACAGTACCCGGTTCACAGGATGGACAGCTAAGAATTGGTGTCAGTCAAACGGATGAAGCTGTTGAATTTACCTGCCCATGTGATACGCAGAGCGGTACCCTTTGCGAGCACCAGCTTCTGGTACTCACTGCCATTGCACGAAGGGAAGAGTTGTCTGTATTTTTTCAAAAAAATAAAAGACATGAGGCCATCAGAAAGATTGCTTCTGAATATGGATTAGATCAGGAAGAGGACCTGGATAATCATTTCTGGATCAGACTGGAAGACAAAAAACTGGCTGTCAGCCCTCGGGTGCCTGGCCTTCTAAGGGTTTCAATGTTGGGTTTGGAAAAGATACAACAGGAACTGTTTCCTTCCGGAAATGATCCGTATCGCCCTAATCTGTCCCCTTCAAAAGAGCGTATTATCGTTTTCAGAAAACACAAATATTACCAGCACTTGCAGGTAGGGTTGTTTGAAGTATTTTTTACCAGACAAGGTACCATAAAAAACCCTGTAACAGAGGCAGACCCGCATGAGTTGGCGTGGCACAGAGAAAACAGCAACCTACTCCGGTTTTTTATGGCTATGAGCCGTTTTCAGGGATTTAAAGAGACGGGTATTGATGAGGGTGATCTGAGGGCGTTAAATACGATTGTGACCGAGCATCCCGGATATCGCATGTACGTTCATCAGGAACATATTTCTGATCAGATTACTGCCGCATCGCTTATGCCCGTGAAGGTCAGCCGATTTAAAGATGACTGTATCCTTTCTGTTGTGCAGAAGGGTAATTTTATGGAATTGTCGATGAAATTGAAATGGGATGGACAGGTTTATGCCCTGAAAGATTTTGATTTGCGTTTCGGGTGTTTTTTGATAAAAAGCGATGAATACCGGCTTGTAGATCATCTTCCCTTGTTTTCGGTAATCAATTATTTCAGAAAACAGCATGATCCTTTGCGTGTACATATCAATAAGTATCGTGATTTTCAGCGGACAATACTGGATAAAATACAGGATATAGTGTTGATGGAATACCTGGAAGTTAAGCCGGGTACTCCACGACAGATAGAGGCTAGAGCCCACCACTTGACGCCGGAAAAAATTATTTATCTGTCAGACTCCGGAAATTATGTTCACCTGCTTCCTGTGATATGCTATGGTGAAATTGAAATTCCAATTCGTACCAAGCGGATGATTTTTGATCATGATGAAAAGGGAAAACCATTCCAGGTCCGTAGAAACGAAGACAAAGAAATTGCCTTTACGGCCTTATTGATCAGGCAGCATCCTGACTTGAATGAACAGCTTGAAAACAGTCTTCCTTATTTCTATTTGCATAAAAGGTATTTTCTGGATGAAACCTGGTTTTTGCCTGCTTTTGAAGAATGGCGCGATCAGGGTATCCAAATTCTGGGTTTTAATGAATTGGAAGGGAATAGAATTAATGCAGAAAAAGCAAGCGTAACGGTGCAGATAGGCAGTGGGATCAATTGGTTCAACACGGAAATTGACGTAAAATTTGGCAAAAAAAGGGCGAAGTTGAAACATCTGCAGGCGGCGATTGTCAATAAACGTAAATATGTGGAGCTGGACGATGGAACGCTGGGCATTTTACCTTCGGAATGGCTTGAACGTTTTCGTCAATTTTTTGAAAATGGGGAAATTTCTAAAGAAGACTCATTACATATTCCTTGGGTGAACTTTTCTGCCATAGAGAAGTACTTTGATCGGGAGATGCTCGAGGAGGATGCCTGGCAACGTCTAAAATATTTCAAAGATAAACTAAGCACCTTTGAGCATATCGAAAAGGTGGAGGTTCCGTCCACGTTCCAGGGGACCTTAAGAGATTATCAGCAAACTGGATTAAACTGGCTGAATTTTTTGGATCAGTGTAATTTCGGGGGATGTCTTGCAGATGATATGGGTCTTGGAAAATCTGCTCAGATGATCGCATTGATGCTGCTGCAAAAAGAGAGGTTGGATAATCCTACCAACCTCATTGTTATGCCCACATCTTTACTCTACAACTGGCAGGAGGAGATCGGCAAGTTTGCAGCTTCCCTTTCTGTATTGGTTTATAATGGCATCAACCGCACGTCAAAACTGGCTACATTATCAGATTATGATATCGTATTGATTTCTTATAACACCGTTATTGCTGATTGTGCGTTTCTGAAAAAGTTCTGTTTCAACACGATTGTCCTTGATGAATCACAGTATATAAAGAATCCGGATACCCTAAGATATAAATCTGTAGCATTACTTCAGGCCAGAAACAGGTTTGTTATGACGGGCACGCCCATAGAGAATCATACCTCTGATTTGTATAGTCAGTTATCCTTCGCTTGTCCCGGATTGCTTGGTAGCAAACGGGCGTTCAAAGAGCTTTACTCAGCTCCCATTGATCAGTTTAAAGACCAGAAGCGTACCAAAGAACTGCAACACAAAATAAAGCCATTTGTACTGCGTAGAACGAAAAATGACGTTGCACCTGAACTTCCCGATAAAACTGAATTGGTATTGTACTGCGAAATGCAACCCTGGCAAAGGAAAATTTATGAGGCATACGAAAAGGAATTCAGGGAATTTATCGATGCCACTTCTGGTGATGAATTACGGAAGGATCCGATGCATGTTTTGAAAGGATTAACGCAATTGCGGCAAATATGCAATTCACCTTCCCTGATTAAAGGGGTTCAGATTCCCGAGAATCAACTTGCCGCCAAGCTGGAGGTTTTGATGGATAAAGTGAATGAAACCGTTCAAGGACACAAGATTCTGATATTTTCTCAGTTTGTTTCCATGCTGGATATTATTTCTGCACAACTCACAGAACAAGGAATTGGTCATACCTCCCTGACCGGGGCTACCCGCAATCGTCAGCATGTTATCAATGAATTCAGAAACAATCAGGAAGCCCGGGTGTTTTTAATCAGTCTGAAAGCTGGAGGAACCGGGTTAACGCTGACTGAAGCAGACTATGTATTTCTGGTCGACCCATGGTGGAATCCTGCTGTAGAAGCGCAGGCCATTGATAGGGTTTATCGTATCGGGCAACATAAAAAGGTGATTGCTGTCAGGCTTATTTGTCGGGATACAGTGGAAGAAAAAATGATGAGCATGCAGGAAAACAAAAAGCAGCTGGCAGATTCAATTATACAAGAAGATTCAAGTGGGCTGGCTTCTTTTTCTAAGGATGATCTCCTGAGTCTATTGAGATAATAATTGAGGAATTAGACATATCAATATGGTGGAATGATGAATTAAACATTTATTTGAAAACAGTAATTCGCAGAATATAAAATGATTAACTTGCTGACTGATAGTTGATCTCCTGTATATATGGAAGTGATATCCCAAGACAAAAAATCATTTCAGCTAACAGAGCACACACAGCTGTTAGGTGAACTCATTTATGAGCATATGTTTTATGTCAATGCACAGATCCGGTTATCTGATTCAGAGATTTATCAGATTGCTATTGTCGGAATGTTTGGGACATCCATTGTTGTTACTCATGAAGGTAAAGAAGTCGCCAGGTTAGTATTGACCTGGAAGGGCCAGATCGTTATTACCTGGGAAAATGGGGAGGAGTTCATTCTGAAAATGACTGGCTTATTCAATACCCAATATATTCTGGAAAACAGCAATCAGGAAAAGCTATTGGCATTGGAACCCAACTTTTCCTGGCTTCAATCTCACTTTCAATATCAAATTAGCTACGATTCTTCCAATCGCGACAAGAGTGATATTTTATTGGTACTTATTTCCCTATATGCTGCCAACTATTTTGTAGCTAGCCTTTCAGGTGCTAATAGTGGCATGATGTATTAATTCCCTGTCAAATTATGTAGATATTTAGCAGATCCTGTCCTTCTTCTTCCACTGAGAAAGATTAATTACCTAAAGAATAGTCATTCATTTGCTCCAGCACTTTAGGCAGTGCAGTCCTAAACCAGAATGTAAATTCATCCGGTTGATCCTTCATTTGCTGTGTTAAGGTGGGAATGTCAATCCATTTAAAACTTTCCACTTCTTCCGGGTTAGGGACCGGATCTACGTTAGTATAGCCAATAAAAACATGGTCCAGTTCGTGTTCTATCAAATTATTTTCCACATGTGTGTTATAGATAAATGAAAATGCTTTTTCAATTTCACAACGAATTCCCATTTCAAAATATAATCTGTCCAGCGCACTCTCAAGAATGTCTTCGTCCCACTGTGGGTGGGAACAACAAGCATTGGTCCATAAACCGGCGCCATGGTATTTTTGTCCGGCCCGCTGATGAATCAGCATTTCTCCTTTTTCATTAAATAAAAACACCGAAAATGCCCTATGGAGCAAACCTTTTTCATGCGCTTCAATTTTGTCCATTACAGCAATTGGGTTGTCGTCTTGATCTACCAGTACTACGTTATCTCTATTTTTCATCTTAAATTGTATGCCTATTTATCTAAAGCCCACCTATAATTAATTAACGCTCTTTCACGGGCTAACTGATGTTCAATGATCGGTTTTGGATAATGTTCGGAGTTTAGTTCCGGTATCCACTTTTTAATATAGTGATTTTCTTTGTCGAATTTTGCATTTTGAGCAAAAGGATTGAAAATTCTAAAATAAGGAGCAGCATCGCACCCACAGCCCGCTGCCCATTGCCAGTTTCCGTTATTGGCAGCCAAATCGTAGTCATTCAGCCTGGAAGCAAAGTAGGCTTCACCCCATCGCCAGTCGATCAACAAATGCTTACAGAGAAAACTGGCGGTTACCATCCGTACCCGGTTATGCATAAATCCGGTTTCATTCAACTGTCGCATACCAGCATCAACCAGGGGATAACCAGTCAGTCCTTGACACCAGGCTGCAAATTCCGCTTCATTATTTCTCCATTCAATACGATCATACCGTTTTTTGAAGGATTGAGTGGTAACCGTGGGAAAGTGGTACAATACCTGCATGAAAAACTCCCGCCAGATTAATTCAGAAAGCCAGGTTAGATTATGCTTTAATGCAAAGTCTACGCAATTTCTTATTGAGATGGTTCCAAAACGTAAAGCAATGCCAAGTTGCGTAGTTCTTTGTAAAGCGGGGTAATCACGGAACTTTTCATAATCGTTGATAATATCCGGATCCAGTGTAGGTTCAGTAAACTGAATATCAGTTTTACTAAAACCGATTTCCGTTAAAGAGGGTAGGGCGGATGCAGGAAATTTGTAAAGGTGGGTATTGATGAATGAATAAGGGGCAAAATGATTTTCTGATAAGGACTCTTTCCATTTTCTGGCATAGGGTGTAAATACTGTGTAGGGTGTTCCGTCAGTTTTAATAATCTGATTTCTGTCAAATATCACCTGGTCTTTAAATGCCCGGAAAGGAATGTTATTTTGTTCTAATAGTTTAAATATAGCGGTATCACGACTTATGGCATCCGGCTCATAGTCGCGGTTAGCGTATACACTTACAATTTCATAAGTTTCCATCAGACGTTGGAAAATCTGGAATGGCTTTCCTATGAAGGTAACCAATCCAGAATTCCATTCATTTAATTGCTTATGAAGATGATTAATCGCCTGGTGGATATAGTCGACTCTTCTGTCGTTTCGATTCTCCAGTTTATCCAATATATCAGTATCAAAAATAAACAAAGGCAGCACGGGGACACCCTCTTTCAGGGCATGGTGCAGTCCGGTGTTATCCTCTAACCTAAGGTCGCGTCGAAACCAGAATATAGCTACTTTGTCTTTCATTTAGATTTGCAGAGTCTGAGATTGCAGAATTTCTCAATCGAGTTGTTAGATATCCGTTTGAGCTGTTAAATCACTTTCGGCTGAATTTTCAGGCAACTGCTTTTTCTGAAACAGTTTAAAAAAATAGATATTAAGCAAAAACTGGGTATATCCGTAAACTGCATCTTCAACCGGAATAGTGAGCATCCGTACATTCATAAAATTTTCCGGATTATAATTCACAATGGGTGACTCCAGGCCTGTGCCGGTCAAAACGCCATTGACCGGGAAAAACCCAGCCATTAATAACGTATAGACAAATGAAGCTTGTCCAATCCATGCTATTCTTGCTATGAAATGTAAGTAAATCAACACGCCCGCTGTACTTAGAAAGGTAATGAAAGTGTAAATTTTATCCTGGTGTACCAAAGCTAAAACCAGACAAACCACCACGCTTACAAATACAATCATATTATTGAAGGCATTGGTCCAATGGAAATCGAAAAATTTGTCGAGACAGAAATAGGTAAATACGCAGGAAAAGGGGATACAGATAAAAAACAACCATTCTTCGAGTGGCAGACCCGCTAATGCAATACCTGTAGTGTAATCAGTGTTGAACCACCATACGCCCATAGAGGTGAACCAAATGTCCCATGCTATAAAAGGTATGGCCACCAGCAGGCTCCCTTTCAGAAACGCCGGGAAATGTCTGTTAAATTGAATTCTGTGATCAAATGAGTAGATGAAACAGATGAATACTGTCAGGAAATTGATTAACAGATAGGTGTACGGTTTCATTTATTGTAATACTTTTTAAAATAAATGGCAGGCACTATTAAAAATCCGAAGCATTCGCCGTTTTCTTTACCAATATGTTTGTGGTGCTGTTTGTGTGCCCTTCTGATGGCCATTAGATAGGGATTTTGGGTATTTGTCAGCACCTTAATCCGTTGGTGGATAAAAATATCATGAACAAAAAAATAGGCCATACCATAAAGTGTGACGCCCAGACCTGTGTAAAACAGATAATCGAAATTATGCATAGTGCCGAAATACAACAATGCGATAGCAGGAGAGGCGAATATGACAAAGAAAAAATCATTTCGCTCCAATGGCCCATCATTACTATGGTCATGGTGATCATGGTGTAGCGACCATAGCGCACCATGCATGATGTACTTATGTACTGACCATGCCACGCCCTCCATCATAACAAACGATACTATCAGGAGCAGGATATTCATGGCAGATCAGTTGTATGATTAAATAAATCCTCCACTTTTTTATAACGATATGCAAATATTTCATTCAGGCGTTTTTGTACCAGAACCCGGTGTGCCAGTTGTCCGATTGCCCCAAAAGGAAGCTCATAATTGATGGTATCAACTACCAACACGCCATTTTTGTTGGGAATAAACTCATGCCTGTGCTTCCATAAACTATAAGGTCCTTTCAGTTGAATATCTGTAAAGCTTTTCTGAAAATTCACACCCAGTATTTTGGTTTTCCATCGTAGCGGAATTCCCCACATGGGTGAAACGGTATAATCGATAATCATACCGTTATAGACAGGCTCATCCGCAAGGTTATTCAATACTTGAAAATTCATAAACTCCGGTGTAATGACAGACAGATTGTAGGGAGAAGAAAAAAAAGTCCATACAGAGCCTATGTCACTATTGATTTGTTGCTCTCTTATTAATTGATAAGTCATTTCAATTTCCGATTATTGATGTAACCATATCTTGTAACAGCCTGGATTCAATGTTGTGATATCCTTCATGTATTAATTTTCGATCTTCTTCTATATTACTGCTATATCCCAAAAAGGCCGGACAGTTCATCTGGATGGTTAATCTGATCAATCGTATTTCGACATTATTGGGTTCATATTTAACAGCCATTTCAATTTTCTTTTTTCCTCTCGTAAATGTTTGAAGTTTTGAAAGTGGATTGACTAAATGATTTGCCATTACGGCTTCAAATCCTCCCAAATAGGCCAAATGCACCGGATTTTCTTTGGTAGCATTTAATTTACTGATCATTAAAAGACACAGCTGTTTATCCGTAACCGATTTCTCAAAACTTTTCCTGATCTCATCCAGATCTGTGGCATGTGCACATATTGTAATATACAAAATGGTTAAAAGGGCCAAAAAGACCCTTTTAACATTCATATAATTGCAATCTTATATTGCACGTAACTACTCATGGCTAACGATAGTTTCTGGGTATTGGGTATCCGTACACGCTGATTCATAATTTTCTCAGCCGGTGTGTTCTTGATTTTTCTGAATAATGAAATGTAATATTTATAAGCCAGGTACACACCAAACCGTGAAGAGGGTGGAAGTCTTTTAATCCCTATCAGGGCTTCCTGAAATTCTGTTGCTATTTCCTCCTCGATTTGACTTTTGATGCTGTTATTAAATATTTTCATATCAATATTGGGGAAGTAACTTCGCCCCAGCAAGTAATAATCATCTTTAAGATCACGCAGAAAATTTACTTTCTGGAAGGCGGAACCCAATTTCCTGGCATAGGGTTTCAGTTGTTCATATATCTCCATCTTTCCCTCCGTAAAAACCTGCAGACACATGAGTCCAACCACCTCAGCCGATCCGAAAATGTATTCCTGATAGAGATTAGTATTATATTCCACCTGTTTGAGATCCATTTCCATACTATGAATGAATTGGTCGATCAGCGATTTTTCTATATGAAAATGATTCACAGTTTCCTGAAATGACTGCAGGATCGGATTGAGAGAGATGCCTTCATCTATGGCTTGCCAGGTTTCAATTTTCAGCCGGTCCATTAATTTTTCTTTGTCATAATCATGAAAGCTGTCTACGATTTCATCAGCCAGACGGACATAACCATAAATGGCATAGATAGCAGGTCGGATGGATGGTTTCAGGGCAAGAATACCTAACGAGAAACTTGTACTATATTTCTCAGTAACTGCCTGACTGACCTGATAAGCCAGCTCATCGAACAATTTTTTCATATCTATTCAGTTTAAGGTTATTTACTTCTTTCGCAACTATTTTACCTGAAATAATGGCAGGAGGCACTCCTGGACCAGGAACTGTCAATTGCCCTGTATAGTAAAGGTTAACTAATTTTTTATTCCGGATAGAAGGTTTTAATACGGCCGTTTGCGACAATGTATTAGCCAGTCCGTATGCATTCCCCCCATAGGCGTTATAGTCCTGCATAAAGTCCTGTACACAATAGCTTTTTTTGTAATCGATCGCTGATTCCAGCTGCTGCTCTCCCGTATGCTTTTCCAATCGCTGAAGCATCTCCTTCAGGTATCGCTCTCTTGTCTCTTCGTCGTCGGATAGTCCGGTTGCAAGCGGCATTAACAGAAATAGATTTTCATGACCTTCCGGTGCTACTCTTGGGTCAGTTATGGATGGGCAGCATACATAAAAAAGAGGTTTTTCCGGCCATTTTTTATCCTGATAGATCGTTTCGATATGTGCATCCAGATCATTTTCAAAAAATAATGTATGGTGTCTCATTCTGGGTAATTTTCTATTGAAACCCAGATAATAAATCAGGCAGGAAGGAGCGAACGTGCGACTTTCCCAATAATTGTTTTTATAGTTACGCAGTTCTGCAGGCAGAAGGGTTTCTGAATGATGGTAATCAGAAGAGGCAATCACTGCATCAAATTTCAGGAATTGACCGTTTACTTCTATCCCTTGTACAGACTGCTCTTCTGTCAAGATTCGGCTTACATTCTGGTTAAAATGAAATGTGGCTCCTTGACTGTCTGCTATCTTCTTCATGGCTAATACAAGTTGATAGAAACCACCGGATGGGTACCAGGTACCTAAAACATAGCCACCGTAATTCATCATGCTATACAATGCGGGAATATCTTTGGGTGAAGCGCCTAAAAATATTACCGGAAACTCCATCAATGCCCTTAAGCAAGGGTCAGTGAAATATCTGCTGACATACGCTCTGAAGTTGGTAAGCAAATCAAGTTTAAGAGCACTGCTGGCTATTTTAGGTGAAACAAATTCAAACCAATTAAGGCAGGGCTTGTTAACAAAATCGCGCATTCCAACCTCATACTTGTATTGCGCAGACTTCATAAAAATATCAAGTTTTTCACCCGCTCCCGGTTCTATCTGTTCAAATAATTCTTTGAGTGCAGAATATGATTTCGGAATAGAAAGGCTCCCGTTCCCAAATATCATTTCGAATTGAGGATTCAAAGCAATGAGCTCATAAAAATCAGTAGCTTCATAACCAAAATCAGTAAAAAAACCATTGATGATATCAGGCATCCAATACCAGCTTGGTCCCATATCAAATACATAACCATTGGCAGTTACAAATTGTCGTGCCCTTCCGCCCGGCTGATCATGCTTTTCAAATACATGAACTTCATTTCCGGCCTGTGCTGCATAGGCTGCTGCTGAGATTCCCGAAATACCTGCGCCGATGATAGCAATGGTTTTTTTACTGTTTGGTTCCTTCATTTATTGATGGGTAAATAGTTTTTCAATAGGTGAATCACCTATTATTTCTTTTTAGACAGAAACCGTTCATATACCACATCTATCAGTTCTGCCGGATGCAGATTCATTGAATAAATGGGTTGATGGAAATTGTTTAATTTCTGTAATAAACCGATCAATTGCATTTTCTCGGTAGTACTCAGGTTACCTGTTACAATTTCTGTGGCCTGTCTTATCTTATACATACATTTTTCCAGTGCTTCTGACCCTTCCGGGGTAATATAGATTATTTTACTCCTTTTGTCTTCCGTAGAGTCTTTTTGGCCCATCCACCCTTGATTGATAAGCCGGTTGATAATCTGCATTCCTGCAGGTTTGTCATGAATATTCTTTTTTATCAGATCAGTCTTTGGCATAGACCCAAAAGCCTTGAGATTGATCAGGTAAATAAAATCTTCCTGCGTTGAAAATCCTGTTTCATGGATAGCAGATCTGGAATATGATTTGGCATAACGGTTCATGTGTACGATCAGCGTATTAATGACACTTTCCGGACTTCTACCATTGACCTTACCTTCCCATTCAGGTTCATATAATTCACGTTGCAAGTCTTTTTCTCCATCTAGGATCCATTGTTTGAAGCCTGCTATATCCCGGCTGTAAGACGTGCTGTCTGATGCGGTGTCAAACTTTTCAATGAGATGAATTACATCTCTGATCAACTGGTAATCCATACTATATTTCTAATTGGTTTACAAACATACTAAATATTCGAACTATAAGTATAAAAATATACTAAAATATATTTAAGTTTTTCTCTCTTTTATTTCTTAATCATTAATATAAAGGTAGTTAAGTGTTTTGGGTGTGAAGTAAAGTGTAAAATTATACTAATTATCGCTATATTTTTAGTATAAAACATTACCTTTTTTGATGTCACTTCATAAAAAATGAAAATAAAGGCTCCTATAATTTTTCGTAATTTGATTACCGATGACTCATTTGGAAGTTCTTTATTCTATCATAAAAGTGATTTGAGCTACCTCCTTGATTTATTATTAGGTGATTTAATTTCCATATCTTAAATTCATTATCTTTCCCAAAATATTCATAATTCTATGCATAAGTGTTTTTACTTTTTGATTTTGATTTTTGTTCCTTTTTACCCTCTCTTATCTCAGGATAGAACAATGTCGTCGGATGATCTTTTTCTACAAGCGCGTACACAGGCTTTTGAATCAAAGGATTATCCTGCTGCTATTACCAGTTTAAAGCAGGCCCTCCGTCAATCTCCTGATTATTCAGATCTTTCTGTTTTCCTGGGCCGACTTTATACTTGGTCCGATCAACCTGATTCGGCGCGCATCGTATTTAATGGATTAATGCAAAGGAATGTGCCTGATGTTGATTTTCATGTAGCTTATGCGTCTCTGGAATACTGGAATGACCAGGAGGATAAAGCCTTGGAAATTATTGACAAGGGGTTGGAATACCATCCCAAATCTGAAGAGCTATTGATATTAGCTGCAAAAATCCGCTATAGTCTTGATCAGTTTGAAAAAGCAGAAAGTGTGTTAAATGAGCTTCTGTCTATTAATCCGAAACAGACTGAGGCTCGGGAATTATCATCAAAAATAAAAGATCTGACAACGTTAAATGCAGTAGGTGTTAATTATAATTTTGTACATTTTGATAGACAGTTCGCCCACGATTGGCATATTGTTGGAATCAGTTATAAACGACGTACACCGCTTGGGTCGGTCATATTAAGAACTAATCTTGCGAATAAATTTAATGAAAATGGAATCCAGTTTGAGGCAGAAGCCTATCCACGCCTATCAAAAATGTTTTATATGTATGTAGGAGCCGGCTATTCGAATAACGTAGGTATTTTTCCAAAATTCAGGTCCGGAGTCTCATTATATGCCAATCTTCCTGCAAGTTTTGAAGGCGAAATCGGTATTCGTCAGCTTTATTTCAGTGAAAATTTATTGATGTATACCGGGTCGGTAGGGAAGTATTATCAAAACTTCTGGTTTAATCTTCGCACCTTTATTACGCCGGGAAACAGCAATATTTCGCATTCCTACACGGGCACTGTCCGTTATTATACAAAAGGAGCCAATGATTATCTTGGCTTTCATTTTGGTTCTGGAATTAGTCCGGAGGAAAACAGAAATAATCTCTTGGATTTTACTGAATATAAAATGAAAACTTTTAAGTTGGGAATTGATTATAACTTCTCCATTGGTAAGCGAAATTTATTATCTGTTTCCGGGACATATTTTAATCAGGAATATCGTCCTCGTACTACTGGGAATCAAATAGATCTTTCACTGGGTTTTATTCGTAATTTTTAATCCATGAAAGTGTTGTACAGGCTATCAGGAATTAATTCTTTTTTACTATAGAATATCCTGTTTTTTTCCTTAAATGTCTGGAACAACTGATTAATTCGGTTATTCATTGATTCATCTGATGATAGCTCCTCGCTTAGTTGCTCATTAAATTTAAACAAGGTGCCGTCTACAAGATGATGATCCCGGTAGACATAATCAATTAATTGACTCTTGCTCTGCATCATCGGATAACCAGTTTGATTGGTAGCATGAAGACCATTTCCAAGCCAGGTAACCTGATCAGGAGTTTTCAGTCTGTAATTTTGTTTGTAGAAAGCCAGGATAGAAGGTGCGATGTCGAAATGACTGATGTAATATTTAAAGGATTTGGGAGCTTTTAATAATGGGGAGTAAATAACCAAAGGGACATGGTACCGGTTGATTTTTTCCTGGAAAGGAATCTCGGGCATCGCATGGTCACCGGTGATAATGAATATAGTATTGTTGAAATCATCACGTTTTGCATATTCTTCCATCAACTGTTCCAGGGCATGATCGAAGTTTATTAAAGAAACCAATGCTTTTTTACTATGGGTGGCCCATTTTTTTTGTTCAGGTGTCAGATTCAACGTTTTAATATGTTCCTCATATCTGTTTTCGTAAAAGCTGCTATTGTTAATCATAAATGGATTATGTGTTGACAAAGTCAGAACCATGTTAAAATAAGGTTCTTGATCTTTATCCGTTTGTTGCAGCATTTTTTGAAATACGGCCTGATCTTCATATCCCCAACTTTCTCCATCGTTTCCCGGTAATTTGGCGAAAGGTCCTGAAAATGTATACTGATCATTTATCTTAATTCCTTTATTTTCACCAATAAAGCGATCCATGTAATCGAAACTGGCATTTCCTCCATAAAAAAATCCTGTATTGAAATTATTTTTCTGAAGTATATTAAAAAGGTTGAAGTTTTTAGGTTGGGGCGTTATTTCCAAGAACCCCGACTGACCAAATGGTAATGACCCGGTGATAGTAGGTATTGCTGCAAAAGTTCTGCCTGATGAACTAAGGGTGTTTGGCCAGTATAGTGATTTTTGGGTGAGAGAATGGAGGTAGGGCGCAAAATTTCCTACATATCCGTGATCGGATGCATATGCATGACCCAGACCTTCCACTATGATAATTACCAGATTAGGAATGCTTGGCGAGCTGTTGAAATAGGCTCCAAGAAAATCTGGTGTTGTTTCTTCCCTCATAAAAGGATAGTGTTGGTCTATCACTTCTGATTTTCTCTGAACCAGCCATGCAGGAAGGTATATTTCATTGGCTTCTATTAAGTGACTGGCATTTGATTTTATAAAATAGTTGGGTTTGCTATTAACAGTATTCAGGATGGTTTCTGATTTTTGATTAAACCAAGTATTGGGAATGAAGAAAAATGCGAAAACCCCGCAGATTAATAAGACAGATCCGGCTATAGGCTTTTTTGTAGTTTGTTTGGTAAAAAAAGAAAAACTGAATGCTATTGCAGCTATTAGAATCACACAAAATAAGACAGCGCTTAAATTCAGCACTCCACTCGTTTGTAAAATGTGGATCGACTCTTGAAATCCATAATTAAAAGCATCTATACCGAGTAAATTTCTTGACTCGGTATAATAAAAAAACAAAAGAAAGTGCAGAATTACCAATGCAGCCAGTTTGGTTTTGAGTATAAAGCCCGCCAGGTTAGGTACCAGGGATCTGGCAATCACAAATAAAATGGCTGTCACCAATAACGCCTGGAATGCATAATCCATGTTATTTGCCAATAGATTGAGCCCGATGATGAAGTCTGATGTGTCAACCAGAATATGACTGTACCATTGATATTCTATAAAAGTAGTAATCATCGTTAGTAAGAGAAACACGAGTGCAGGGCGTGTAAAATCAATGATTGAGTCTCTCAGTTCATTCAGAAATCTTTTGTGAATCGGCAGGTTCTGGTTACTGTGTTTAAAGCCTTGTCGGGTCATTTCACCCCATCCATGCTGATTACCGAAATAATCCCTCAATCCTTTTACACTCGCTTTGACTACTATCGGGTGAAAATAAAATGGTTCAATAATTGCCGCTGTAACAAGTTTAGAAAGATCCGCTTTTTTTGTATATACCTGATGGCTGACCAGGTCCACCAGAATGGCAAATATGGAGTATAATATACCGGAAGCAATTACTAAGGCAAACAAAGCAAAGAAAAACTGCCAATTAATGATACCTAGAATCATAAAAATTATGAAAATGATATATCCGAGGTATTCAATCACCGGGCCAAGAAATTCGAAGAAAAACCAATAGGGCAAACTGACCATACCCAGCTTCCCATATTTAGGATTGAGCATCATTTTCCTGTGTTTCCACAAAGTTTCTATGGTTCCTCTCATCCAGCGGTTGCGCTGTTTCCGCAAAATCTCTTTGGATTCAGGGACTTCTGTCCAGCATAAAGGATCTGGGATATTTACCACATCGTACGGAAGTTTTTGTTCTTCCATATAGCGGCGCATTCTTACCACCAATTCCATATCTTCACCCACTGTATCCGGATCATATCCGCCGCAAGCAAGTACTATTTCTTTATCAAAAGCACCAAATGCTCCTGATATCAATATTAAACCGGATGCACGTGACCAGGCCATCCTTCCCAGTACAAAAGCCCTTATATATTCCAAAGCCTGACATCTTCCCAGCCAACTTGAAGGCAATCTGACATCTATAATTTTACCGTCTTCAACCTCGCAGTTGTTTGCCAGCCTTATCACTCCTCCGCAGGCGATTACCCTTTTGTTAGTTTGTTCTAGGAATGGCTTTGCCAACTTAAGAATAGCGTCTTGCTCCAGAATACAATCCACATCGATACAGACAAGGTAATCGCCGGTAGAAATATTAATTCCTACATTCAGTGCATCGGCTTTCCCGCCATTCTCTTTATCAACAACAATTAATTTTTTAAATGCCGGGTTTTTACTTCGGTAAACTGCTTTGATATTTTTTGTTTCAATTTTTCCTTGTACATAAAACGCAGTGGGTTCAAGCTGGTAAGCTTCAATCAGCAGCGGGATTGAATTATCCTTGCTTCCGTCATTGACAATGATTATTTCCAGGTTATTATAAAATAGTGAAAGCAGAGATCTTACATTTTCTACAATTGTCATTCCTTCATTGAAAGCAGGTGCTATCAGTGAAAATCTGGGCACGTTCGGATTAGTGACTATAAGATTGTAGTCAGTAAAAAGGTTTTTATGATGGTAACGGTTGAGGGCACCATAGGCATATATCGCTATCCATGAGTAAATACCTACGATAGCAATTGAATAAATCAGGAATAGCCAAATGACTACTTCATAGATTGCCGTAGCAAATTCAGTCATATTTTCTCTTGCAGAACATGTTTTACAATAAGTGGAACAGGTGTGTCAGTGGAGTTTTTAAGTGAATGCAAATACTGGTTTTCACCAATTTCAGAAAGCGCCTCAGCGGCAATCATCTTTATTTGTGAGGATGGGTGGTGGAGGAGCTGGTCTTTAAAAAAATCATCTGATTTTTTATTTTTAGAAATCTTTAAGACTTTCAATATTTCTTTCTGCACCATTAATTCCTCCTGCTTATATATTGTAGTCAATAGAATGGCAGTATTTTCATTTTCCAGAGCTTGCAGCGTTTTTATTACCTGTACCCTTACTTTAGTGGCCGGATGATACAAAAGTTTTTCCGCATCTTTATAAAACTCCAGCATTTGCATTTTCCTGATTAATCGTAAAGCGAACTCCACAACAGTTACATTTGAGCTATGCAGCCAGTTGACAAATGCTGATTTTTTTTCTTGCGGGACAGTTTTTATTGTTTCCAGAATTCGCATTTGTTGCCAGTCTGACAATGGATGACTTAAAGTATTAAGAAATTTGAGACCGTCAAATCCTTTCAAAATAACCATTGCATATTGGGCTTCCTGATAAATCTGAGGATTTGGATTGTTCAAAAAACTTTGAATTTCTGGTAATACTTCCTGGGTTTTCATTGCTGTGAGTTCCTGGATGCCGTCAGAAATATGATGAATGCTTTTTCTCTTATTCAGTTTATTCAACGCGTCTTGTTTCAGGTCTAGTTGATGGAATAATTTCAACAGTTCCTCTGTTGCTGATCCTGCAAATCTTCTGGTAGAGGCAACTAGCGATTCAAGAAATAGTAAACGGAATTTTTTATTGTTCAATAACTTATGAAGCTTTTCATCCTCATGAGTTGTCTGATACCCATCTACAATCGTACGGGTAATTTTATCTTCGATGATTTCTAACCACTGCTGACGGTTATTGATTGTTTTGTATTTGAAGTAACTGAATATTAAAAGTCCGGCGATAAGTACCATGACTAATACCAATACCACAAACAGTGCAAGCATGAGGTTTTGTAAAGTCAGGCTGCCTTCCATTCCTTGTTGAGATTTAGTTTACCAGTCTTTTAATTCTGAGTATTAGCTCATTGGGACTGAACGGCTTCACCATAAAATCAGAAGCGCCTAAATTAAAAGCTTCTACAACGACTTCTTCCTGACCCATACTGGAAAGTACCAACACAGGGGTAGTTTTATTCATTTCTTTTAATGAGGATAAGATTTCTATTCCTGAGGCAAAAGGCATCATTATATCAGTTATAACTATATCTACATCGAGCACTTTGATTTTTTCTATTGCCTCTTTCCCGTTTCTTGATAAAATAACCTGATGTCCCTCTTTGATTAATTTATGCTCAATGGTTTTCAGTATCAGTTCGTCGTCTTCGGCTACTAATATCAGCATGATTTATTTTTGATGGATTTTCTGTTGTATAAGCTTCAAAGATATTCTAATTTCTCTATTTATTGCTATGAAATGAGCTTTTACGTTTTTATTTTGAATGATTGATTCTTCTGCATCTCTGGCAATTTCGGCGATTTTGAACAGACCGGCGGTGCCTGCTGTTCCTTTTAGTTTATGTAATACAGCCCGCGCCTCAACTTTGTTTTCAAAGTTGATATTCTTTTCTATTTTGATAGAAGCATTGGTTAGTTCCTGTTGAATTATACCTAAAAATGTTGTCTCAAAATCTGGATCCCCTCCTACCTGTTCATCAAAAGCGTTTAAGTCCCAATGCTCTACAATTGAAATACTTTCGGGCGTGTTTTCCGATTCGAAAAATTTAAAAATTACTTCTTTAAGATCGGACTGCCGAATTGGTTTGGGTGAAAAATCGGACATTCCGCTTGCGAGGCACTTCTCTTTTTCTCCCAGCACATTACCGGCTGTAATACCAATAATCGGAACATTTGAATATCCAGGCATAGTTCTGATTTTCCTAGTAGCCTCCAACCCATCAATTTCTGGCATTTGTACATCCATCAATATGAGGTCAAATTTGATTTTCTGACATAAATCAATTGCCTGGAGCCCGTCAGCGGCTTGTGACAACACAGCATTGGGCATGATATTTCCCATAATTCTAAGATTTAATGCCATATTAACGGGATTATCATCAGCAAGTAAAACCTGGAGGTCATTGGTATATGCCAGTTTTTCGTTTTGGGTAGCAGGGATAGGCACTTGTTGTGGGGTCTGATAAGTTGCCTGGCGTAAGGTTGCGTATAATTCATCAGATTTGATTGGTTTTAGCAAGCAAAAAGACTTATCATTTTTCATAAATGAACTAAATGCATCAGATTCCTCCGAAGAAGTATGCAATACGATTAATGGCGTTTCTTTTTGCTGGGCTTTAAACAGATCCCGGATTTTGTCGATTGTTTCTAATCCGGAAAGGATAGGCATATGGTAATCCATTAAAATTGCATCAAACTTTTCGCCTTTCATTAATATTTGTAATGCTTCCAGTCCATTGGTTGCCAATGTAGAGTCTACATTTTTGAATTGTAGCATGTGTTGCATAATGATCCGGTTTTTTTCATTATCGTCCACTATCAAAACACGTTCGAATGGCAAGGTCTCCGTTTGATTAGCGGGAGAATATTCATAAGGTATTTCCAGATCAAAATAAAAACTAGATCCTACTTTTGGAGTACTGATGAGGCTCAGATTACTCTTCATATATTTCAGGATATTGTTTGAAATGGTTAGTCCCAGCCCTGTTCCTCCATAACGCTTACTTACAGAACTATCTTCCTGCGTAAAAGCATCAAATATTCGCTGTTGTTTATCAATGGGTATGCCAATTCCGGTATCGCGTACTGTAAATCTTAATGTCAGTAACTCAGGAGTTTGTTTTACTTTTTCTATTGACAGTTCAATTTCTCCTTTATCGGTGAACTTTACAGCATTTCCTAACAAGTTGATTAATACCTGTTTGACTCGTGACTCGTCTACGGATATTATGGAAGGTAACCCTTGTTCAACGTTTAGCAGCAATTCAATATTTTTCTTTTGTGCCTGGTACAAAATGACATTAATTACCTGATTTGCAAGTTCGTATAAATCGTATTTTCCGATATAAAGTTCAAGCTTACCTGCCTCTATTTTAGAAAAATCAAGGATGTCATTGATAATTTGCAACAGGCTGTTACCGGATTCATTGATATAATTTAAATACTGTTTCTGAATTTCGTTGAGCGGAGTCTTCAGGAGCAAGTCCGAGAATCCAATCACTCCGTTCAGGGGAGTACGGATTTCGTGGCTCATATTTGCCAGAAATTGTGATTTAGCTTTACTGGCAATATCGGCCATTTGTTTGGCATTTTTTAACTCTTCATTGATTTGAATAGACTTGGTATTATTTAATGCTGACACGATCACGCCTCCTATCTGCCCGTCGGCATATAACCAGGGTCTGACTTCCCAATGGTAATGCTGCGGTTCGCTGAACCATGCCAATGATATGATTTCCTTATAGTTTTTGTAAGACTTTCCTTCGAGTGCATCCAGATAGATTTGCTTTCTATGATCTGCCAGATCGGGGAATAAATCATAGAGAGATTGATTTTCCAGATTTTCATTTCCTCTTGTAAAGTCTTCTCGCCACTGATTACTAGTAGAGATAAAATTTAATTCTTTATCTAACATAGCCACTGCTGCAGGAACATACATTATAAAAGAGCGCAGCATTGCTTCCTGTTGCTGTAAATTGAGATAGGTTAATTTACTTTGATTTATATCCTGAATAATTCCGAATATTCTCCTGCATTTCTGTCCATCCATTTCAGGTTTTCCCTGTATCCGGACCCATATTTGCTCACCGTCATGCTTGATCAGTTGCAGTTCTGTGTCGTATGTTTCTCCCTTTTGAATCGCTCTTTCCAACAGTTGTTTGACGATCTTGTGACTTTCTGGTTCATAAAAATCAAATGCACGCTGGATATCAGGCTCATAATCAAGCGAAACCCCATGAATTAGCTTTGTTGTCTCAGACCAGTAGAGTGTATTGGTGGAAAAGTTATATTCCCAACCTCCGACCTGTGCCACCTGGTTGGTCTGTTCAAGCATTTGTTTGGTATATAAAAGATCCTTTTCCAGTTTGATTCTTTCCGTCATATTGAGTGCTGTACTCATGACGAAAGGTTTACCGTCAGGATCCGTTTCCAGCATATTATTAAACATCCAATGGGTTTCCTGACCGTCTTTGCTTAACAAAACCATCATACCCGAATCTTCCTTGTTAATGGCGATCCGTTTTAAATATTCATCAAGAAGTGGCCGATGATGTGCCGGTACCAGATTACTGAGATTATAATTACTTATTTCTTCTTCTTCATATTTGAGTAGTGTTCGCCCCTTCTCGTTCACAGAAATTAAATTTCCTTCCAGATCATGCATCGTCATTAAGCCGATGGCATTTTCAAAAAAATTCCTGAATTTTCTTTCTGAGTTTTCGAGTTTTAATTTTTCTTCAAATTCCTTGGTTATATTTCTTCCAAAACAGAATATTTCATTCAGTTTGGGTTCATGTTTGATATTCCATTCTACTACGACAGTATGGCCATCGTCGGTTTGCGTCCTGGTTGTAAATGATTCCTCAATGGGATTTTGAATATAGGACTCAAATGGTCTGTTAATTTCAATTTTTTCAGGGTTGAATACTTCGAGAAAAGATTTTCCTTTGATTGCATTTTTAGACAGTTTAAATGCATTTTCAAAGGATGGATTAGCATTTTTTATTCTTAAATCGTTGTCTAGAACCAGAATCATGTTATTAGTAAGCTGATAAATCTGGGAATAATACCCAGCATGTACCTTGCCTTTTTTATTAACATATACCTGTAAAATGGCCTGACTCAGCTTTTGTAAAGAGGTTACTTGCTGTTCATTTAATACTTTGGGTAGATAATCAAGTATACATAATGTCCCGATTGCAAATCCATCATCAGTTATTAGCGGAATTCCGGCATAGAAGTTGATATTGCCCGCTCGCAAGATCGCATTATTCATTGTTCGTGCATCAGTGCGTGTATCAGGAATAATCAGTATTTCTTTCTGTAAAAGTGTATACTGACAAACCGTATCTTCGCGATTTACCTGGTCTATATCCAAACCAATACAACTCTGTACATACTGCGTATGATCATCCATTAAGGCTATAAGTGCCATAGGGCTTTGGGACATATAGCAGGCAGCTTCAGCAAATATCTCAAACTCCTGATCCTTACCCAGGTTTTTTAATTCCAGAGAGTATAATTTATTGAGTCGCTGGATTTCATTTTCAGGGAATACTCTCATAATATATGGTAAGGCTGTTTCAGTAATTTCAGCCTGTAAATTAGGAGAAAATTATCAAAGTATTACAGTCAGAAAATAATTGATTTCAATGAATATGAATAACCAGTTTAGAATAGGATGAAAAGTTAATTGGCCAGGTGTTTTCGAAAATATTTTAAAAAATAATCGTTAAATTGTTGTAGAAATTCAGCTAATTACGACTAAGAAGTAACCTGTACATAATCTTGCTTACTGACCCTACATATGAGGGATTTTCATTTGTATGTATGGTCAGTATGATTACAGTCTGTTAGCGATTTAATTTGAAAGAGGATGAAAAGATTACTCTTTACTTTAGTGAGCACCTTGGTTGTTATCTTTCTCTATTCTGCTAACACGTCAGATAAGGAGGAGATGGTAATCAGAATTGCCGATCTTCAAATTGAACCAGCGCACCTGTCAGCATATAAGCAACTGTTGACCAAAGAAGCAACTGAGTCGGTAAGGTTAGAGACGGGCGTCATTTGTATATTTCCAATGTATGATCAACAGGACAGTACAAGAATCAGAATCCTTGAAATTTATGGCAATAGACAGGCTTATGAATCCCATCTGAAAACTCCTCATTTCCTTCAATATAAAGGCGCGGTATCTGATATGGTTATATCACTGGAACTCATCGATATGAAAGCGCTTGATCCTGAAATAATGACCAGCATATTTAGTAAAGTCGGTCATTGATTTCTATTAAAAAAAACACCTGCAAATCAGTTTTGCAGGTGTTTTTTTAGGTAGGTAAGTGAAATTTTTATTGCAATAGAGATGCACTGTCATTATCTATAAATAATGTGGCATTTGTATGATTGCGTAAGATGGTTGAAGGATACACCTCGGTAATTTCATCTTGTAAAGTATGAGCAATGGCTTCGGCCTTATTGGTGCCCGGAACGATGCAAAAGATGGCAGCTGGTTTGATTAAGGTAGGAATAGTCAGTGTTAGAGCCGTTTCTGGTACTTCTTCTAGGGTGGTAAAACAGCCATCATTTACTTGTTGATTACGGCTGGTAAGGTCAAGATCTACAATTTTAACTGCCACCGGATCATTAAAGTCTGCCACATGGGGATCATTAAATGCTATATGACAATTTTCTCCAATACCCATGCAAACGATATCCACGGGGTTTTCTTCCAGCAGTTTTGTATATCTTTCGCATTCCTGCGACGGATCGGTAGCGTTACCGTTGATATAAAAAACCTGTCCGATAGGTACATGGCTGAATAAACGGTCTTTGAGGAAAACACCGAAATTTTGTGGTGCATTGGAATCCAACCCAATATATTCATCCATATGGAAAGCGTTGATTCTTTCCCATTCAATCCCTTCCTCTGCAATGAGCGCATTCAGAAATTCATTCTGTGATGGTGCGGAAGCAAAGATGATATTGACTTTATTTTGCTGCAAGTGCAGATTTCTGATCGTATTTGCCAATTGACTGGCTGCATCTTTTCCAAGTTGACTGCGCGACTCAAAAACGCTTACCTGAAGGTTGTCTACCTGGAAGCGACGTGCGGATGATAAAATAGTATTCATGAATTTTATTATTAAGTTTTTCATCAGAATGAAAATCCAATTTCATTCCTTGTCCTGGCTCTTCTACTTAAACCGGGTATTTATGCAGTTTCTGATTACCCTTGTTATAGGTTATACCTGATGGACGATTCTTCCATTGACCATGGTAGTTGAAACGTTTATCTGAGCGTCAAAAATGACCAGGTCTGCATCTTTGCCTATGGCTATAGAACCCTTTTTGTCGTCTACTCCCATGATGCGTGCAGGGGTAGTACTAGCCATACGGACTGCTTCGGGCAGATTGACGCCTGCCACATATACCATATTTCTTACAAGGCGGTCAAATGTAGCCACACTTCCTGCAAAGGCGGTCAGATCCGGCAGTTTTGCCACTCCATCTTCTACAATTACCCGCAGACCATCTTTCAATGAGCCCAGAATACTTTCTCCGGGCGGCATTCCGGCAGCTCGCATAGCATCCGTAATCAGGGCAGTTTTATCGGCACCTTTAATTTTGTATATCAGTTTGAGTAAGGCTTCAGGCAAGTGAACGCCATCGGCAATAATTTCAACGTCCATATCCAATAAAAAGGCACTCTCGATGGTACCGGCATAGCGGAAGGCATTTTTCCTGGTTACCCCCGACATGGCGGAATACAAATGCGTAGCCAGAGAATATCCATTATCGTAGGCTTCAAGGACTTCGTCATAGAGTGCATCGGTATGGGCGACAGCTGCGAGAATACCTTTCTGCTTCAATCGTTGACCAAATGCAATAGCGCCTTCAAGTTCAGGTGCAGCGCTCCAGCGTACTATTGAATCTGAGTAGGCCAGAATCTCTTCATATTCTGCCGGATCAGGATTTCTGATGTAGCGGGGGTCCTGCGCACCACGCTGACTAAGGGCAAAATAGGGGCCTTCCAGGTGAATACCCAAAAAGGAGGCTCCATTGGAGTTTTTCTGTTTGGCTTGCTCATATACATCCAGTGTATTGAGGAGGTCTGGTTTTTCAGCCGTCAAAGTAGTGGGAACCATCGAGGTAGTTCCGTACCTGGCATGGGTTTCGGCAATGTTCAGGAAGGCCTCCACTGTGCCATCCATGAAGTCGCTACCTCCACCACCGTGTATATGAATATCAATAAATCCAGGTGATATATACTGACCTCTGGCATCTATTTCTTCAGCATCGGGTACTTCTACATTCCCTTTGTGTATGCCGATGATTTTATTGTTTTCTACCACCACTGTTCCGTCGGTTATCTGACGGAACGGTGTGATGATGGTGCCATTGGTAATTTTTATTTTTTTCATCATTTCAAAATGTGGTTTTTATGCCCATTTTCTCAGCTTATGGCCTTTAACTGCATAGAATACTAAGTATAAATAACATGGAATCAGTACCCAATAGGCTAACCTTGAGCTATATGCATCCTCAAAATGTCCGTAGAACAAAGGCATTATTGCATTTCCGCATAGCCCCATAATCATGATTGACGACCCTAATTTGGTAAAACGACCCAGTCCGTCAATGGCCAGTGGCCAGATGCCGGCCCATACCAGTGAGTTGGCCAGTCCTAATAGTACCACAAACCAGATTGAAATATCAACAGTATGTCCCAGGAAAGCTACCTGACCTGAGGAATAGATGATTCCCAACGTAAATAGGGTGCCCAACACAGTGCAAATACGTAACGCATTGACCTGACTTATGAATTTTGGAATGGTAAGAATCCCGATCCAATAACCAATGATAGTACAAGCCAATGTGTAGGATGGGAATGCTTTGGCTTCCATGAGTGTCAGACCCATAGAATTGGCATAACCAATGATGGTGTCAATCGCAATTACCTGTGTACCTACATGCAGGAAAATAGCCAGAGCGCCTAAAATCAGGTGAGGAAAATGAAAAATGCTGGTTTTGTCTGAATTGGCACTGGCAACTTCAGCAGACTCATGTTCTGTGTCTATTTCAGGAAGCGGTGATTTATAAATCAGGAATCCTAATACGGCAAGGAATGTCCCCAGGCAGGCATAAGGTGTAATTACACGACGGATTAACTCGTCAAGTGCAGCACCACGCTCAATGTCTGTCATGGTATCCAGCTGAGCAAACAGATCGGTATCAGTTGGCCGAAGTATCACTGCTGCAAATACCAGTGGTGATACGATACCCGCAAATTTGTTACAGATACCCATGATACTGATACGTTGGGCTGCCCGTTCTTTGGGACCCAATATGGTAATATAAGGGTTTGCTGCGGTTTGAAGAATCGCCAGTCCGATACCAATTGTAAACAGACCCAGGAGGAAAATCTCATAAGTCCGGCTCATGGCGGCAGGAATAAATATAAAAGCACCGGCAGCCATCGCCCAGAAACCAAACATCATGCCCATTTTAAATCCAAACCGTTTTAAAATAAACGATGCAGGAACTGACATGAAAAAGTAGGCGATGTAAAATGCAAAGGCGACCAGGTACGATTGGAAACTGGTCAGTTCACAGGCAATTTTAAAATAAGGGATCAGGATGGAGTTTACCCAGGAGATGAATCCAAAGATAAAGAACATTACTCCAATCAAAAATATAGAAAGAATAGTCTGATTTTTAGTCAGACTATCCACACTTACAACTTCATTTTTTCTCATAATCAGGTTAGGTTATACAGTGGGTTCCCAGCCTTTCTGATATTCTCTTTTCCAGAGACCAGCGGCTTTTTTATTGTTCTTAATTCGACCGTTCGAAGGATCAATATCAAGTGTTGAACCTGTTCTGTAGGCAATATTTCCTAACTGACATAATAGCGTACTCTGGTGACCACTCACTATGTCTGATGCCAGTTTACCGCCATTTTTGATTCCATCATAAAAGTTCTGGAAATGCAGTGCGTCCAGTGCCTGAGATGGATTCATATTATTTCGGGGGTCAATTGGCATATCATTTTTTACCTCTTTGACCAAATTGTTTTTCAGGTCATATACTTTGTACGAATTACCTCCGTCAATTTGTAGCGCACCTTTGTCGCCATAGAAAATAAGCCCTACACCACTTCCTTCAATGTTTCTGCCATTACAGCTTCTACCTTCCCAGGTCATGGATCCTTTATCACCGAAATCAAGGTTGATGACTTGTGTATCAGGTGTTTCCTGATCATCTTTATAGTGGAAACGTCCTCCGTTCGAAGATACACGAGTTGGATAATCAACCTGCATACCCCAACGCATCAGGTCCAGCATGTGGGTTCCGTTATTCAGTGATTCAGCAGTACCCCAATGCCATACCCAGTGCCAGTTATAATGGATCATATTATCCTTGAAAGCACGACGAGGGGCAGGGCCCTGCCATAATTCATAATCCAGCCAGGATGGCACCGCTGTTTCCTTGCCGAATCCTATCGATTCGCGATTGTTGGTATACCATCCTTTGGAGAAGTAGACGCGTCCGATGATCCCGTCATGTACTTCTTTGATAGCCTTGGCAACATTGGGCCATGATCTGCGCTGGTTACCCATCTGGATCACGTTATTGTATTTCTTCTGGGAAGCGATTAACAGTTCGCCTTCATGTGGATTATGACTGCATGGTTTTTCAAGATACACATGTTTACCGGCTTTGGATGCAAGCAGGGCAGCAGGAGCATGCCAGTGGTCAGGTGCCGCGATTACCAGTGCATCCATTTCTTTGCTTTCCAGTGCTTTACGGAAATCGGGCTGGTTGACTGGTTTGCTATTTTGTATTTTCTCAACGGCATCGATGCATTTTACTGAAGCACGTGAATCAACGTCTGAGATAAATGTTACCTGAAAGTTGGGTTGCAAAGCAAAATTGGTTGCAAGAGCGAATCCACGGCTGTTAACACCCATTACTCCTACATTCACTTTCTCATTTGCCCCGATAATATTACCATAACTTTTAGGGGAGAATCCTGGCAATATACCTCCCAAAGTAAATAGGGCAGTACCAGCTACTGATTTTTTCAGAAAATCTCTGCGAGAGTTTTCCTGATTTGATTTTGTGTCATTTTTCATAGAAAATTCTAATTGTTTATAGGACTAATCCGGGTCTTATGTTTAATTGGCTGTTATTAAATTTTAATTCTGTTTTGACACTCGGTCGAAATAATCACCAATCTGACGGGTCATTTCAGGCGTCAGACGATTAATTTCTCGTGGCGTAATATATCTAAGTTTATCCTCTTGCTGATATTGTATAAAGGTATTTTTTACAACTTTCATACTCTTGTCCAACGCTTCTGCGTCGGTATATTTATCCAGAGTGGGTGCAATGACCATCAGTGAACGGGGTGCTATTGTACTGAGTATTTCCGGAAAGTCCACGGGTATTGCGGCGGCGTTTTCCTGATATAACCCGAGTCTGGGAATTAAACTGTGCTCGGCAGATACAGACCGAATGGTTTCTTTCGCGGTATCTGTAGTGCGCCATGGGGTAAATGCTGCGACTGTTGCTACGGCCTTGATTCTGTTATCCATCGCTGCTGATAGCAGTGCCACCTGACCTCCGATTGTATTGCCCAATACCATAATTCTTTCCTCGTCGATACCTTCCATGTAGGGGATTGCATCGATGCAATCACGCAGGTCCTCCGTCATTTTTCCCATTTTGGACCACTCAGGAAATCGGTCGTAAAAATATTTGCCTTCTTCGATTCTCGTACCAAATCCCAACATATCAAAAGCCAATATAGCATAACCTTTGTCAGCGAGAAACTTAAATAAGGCTGTATTTCCTCTACCGGGCTGTGCATTGTAGCCATAGGCATAACCATGCGCATAGGTATATTCATGAAGAAAAATTACAATGGGTATTTTGCCTGATTTGTTGGCCAGTGTATTTTTCTTTTCTCCTGTGGGCTTATACAGCGTAGCACTAAGATGATCACCAATACCCGTATAGGGACCATAATGAATTTGTTCAGTTCCTTCCACCACGGGCCTGCCGGTAGTCAGTGAAATCCAGTCCATCCGTGAAGGATGTGTCGGACTGGTATCAACTGGTTTTACCTTTGCAGGGGCTTTTCCCAATAGCCATTGCAGGTTTTGGATAATATTTGTCTTTGTACCGAATGATGTATCTGCAGCATTGGAAAGGGTTACAGGAGTTAGCTGGAGTTGTTCTTTTGGTGCTTTATTCTTTGACGCCCATTCCTGCCAGGAAAAATTATAATATTCTTCCTGTTGCCATTTTGCCGAAGAACGACCAAATCGTTGGTCCAGAAAATCGATACATTTCTCCAGATCACGGGTTGTGACTGCATGTTCCCCGTACCGGTGAAATAGTGCAATGTTGTCAGGCACGCCGAGAAAATCAAAAACTTTTTTCGCTGAGCGGTAGGATTGTTCTGTTGCCCATGGATTCAGCTGTTGTTCTATGATAGAACTATGGAGTAACAGGTTTCTGGGAGCAATCAGCGCCAGCAGCAAGTTCTGGTCGATTGGTAATTTGTCTTCACGACCAAAGAAAAATCGTAATCGGGGCTGAAACCAGTGAGCAGCGTTGGAGGCAATGTCATCTAATGTCTGCGTATAATATTGTGGGTCGGTAAAACGGTAGGGCGTTACGCCTCCTGTACCGCAACTACTGGAAATAACCGCTGTAAACCTGGAGTCGAATGCGCCTGCCCATAAGGACTGTTTTCCGTTGCGGGAGTGACCGGTTATGGCGATTTGCTCTTTATTGACTTCATTTCTTGTATTGAGATAATCTACGACTCTGGAGGCACCCCACGCGCGCCGCATCAGGGCAGTGAAATCATATTCCGGATAAATTTCCTGGTAATCCTGGGTATCATCTTTGGCGTCAGCTCCGGCATAGACGCAACCAATATATCCGCGTCTTACAGCCAGCTGTGCCCAATGCCGGTGAGTCCATTGGGTCATGTAAACAGGAAATGGACCCTTCCCTTCCGGGATCATGAGCTCGAAAGTCATTTTGGCTTTGTTTTCGGGTCCGAAACTGATTTCGATCAGTTCAGTAATAGCGCCATCTTCCACTTTTCGGGAAATTACCTTTGGCGTGATATTGCCCGGTGCCGGAGGTATATGCCCTGAAATCCAGTATTGAAATTGTTCTTTGATCCAGTTTCTCCTGGCTTCCCACTGTGCAGGTGTTTTGATTTGGTTACTTGAATGATCCGTTAAGGGTTCGGGCAGAAAAATGGAGGATTTCATTTTGGAAAAATCCGGTGGTAATTCTCCGGTTCTGTGCAGCCAGTCCATCCAGGTACTGTCCTTTTGATTCAGACGACGACTAATCCCATGACGGTGGTCTCTGGGTTCGTTAATAAGCAATGTTTCTTCCAGATATAACTTTCGGCGGGTAAGTTCATCAGACTGTGCAAACAGTGACAGGGGAGCTATTAATAGAATAAATAGGCATTGTCTGATTGGGCTCATGGGATAACTGAAAGGTATCGTTTGTCGGGTACGTACCCGAAATATAGGGATATTTAGGGATGTTGCAAAGATTTAAACGAACTAAATGATTTATTTTGAATATCGATATAATTATTAGTATAAATATAGAACTATGCGGTATTGGCGATATTTAAGTTCGTTAATATGATTAAATGCCAATCTATTGATTAGCAAACGGTTAATTGCATTGGCAAGTTTTAAATAATCTGAGGAATATGTTTTAATTTTTCAATCGGTTTAGCGTATAACAGATAATCTTGTTTGCTAGTAGTGTTCCTCGTGCAGATTTGAAATTCTCCAACCTGAATTCATAAACCCGATCCGGGATTAATTGATTTAAAGTAACACTCACTTTTTTCCCGTCAGCTGAAATCTGTAGATCCGTTACTTGAATATTCTGTACATCAAACTGATCGGATCCGTATTTACTATGATATTCATAATAATAGCTTCTTATCTTATACTCTTCAGGATTGCCAGCGATGGTAGGGTCGACTGGCTCAGTAAATTCCAGATCGAATCCCTTTGGGGTAAGGTTCATATTAAGAATATCCATAGGAGGTACACCCGTATATCTGATGCGTTGAATTCCTTTATCACCTGCCCATCCATGATCATTCTGTCCTGTCCATAAGTTGCCATCCGGATCAAAAGCCAGGCGGTTATTTCCTTTCCTCAATCCGTGCCCATCTAAAAATGGCAGGCAGGCACCCTGCATTTGTCCACCTACTTCTTCCAGGAGTACGCGCACAATTCTTGGAGAATTCATTTCTCCAACCAGCATCTGTCCTGCAAAGGGGCCGAATTTTCCTTCTGTAAGATCAGTCAGTGGTTGGGTAGGGGAGTTTGCAATTATTCCATGCGGGAAGAGGATTGCTGCTTTGGTTCTCATTGAATCCAGCTCGTGAACGGGTAATAATCCCGGAGGGCCTTTTTCCCAACCTTCGCGCCAATACAAGCTGGAAGGATGACCATAAAAATTTCCTTCCTGTACATGATGCAGAGGACTGGTTCCTATCCAGTCGCCCTGATTATCAGTTGCATATAAATTTCCTTTGTTGTCAAAACCCAAACCATTGGGCGAACGGAAACCACTGGCGAACGGTAGGAGTTTTCCTTCCGGTGTTAATTTCATGATCCATCCGCGGTACGGGACTACCGAAAACATCTGTTTAGGCAGGGGAATATAGCCTCCCAAATCCAGTTTTCCACGTACTTCGCTGCGTATCCAACCGCCAGGTGAGCCACCGTTAAGTCCAATAAACAAATTACCTTCCTGGTCCTTAACCGGGCCGTAGTTATATTCATGAAAATTACCTGTGATACCGAAGTCGTCTGTTAGTGTTTCAAACAAATCGGCTTTCCCATCTCCATCTGTGTCGCTGGCGCGAGTCACTTCGGGTCTTTGTATATAAATTACAGTGGTATTATTTACAACCTGAAAGCCCAGTGGTTCATGCATTCCGTGCGCAAAAACATCCCATTTTTTTGTATCAGGATGGTAAAACATAATTTCCCCGGAACTAAAGCCTGCGACAAGACGCCCATCAGGCATAAAGTCAAGCGCAGTTACCTGGGCTGATAACCCGGCAGGCAATTCAATATTATCCACTTCATAGGAAGGCTTCACTGGATTTTCATTGCTTCCTGACTGAGCAAATGTGAGAAAAGGAAGTAGTATCAGGCAATATTTTAGCATGTTATCTCAAATATTTTTAATTATTGTCTCTATCGTAAACTCACGGGTTTTTTTCGCCGGGATGATAAGAGATGACCTTTTAGTCTTTCCTTGCCTGGAAGTAATAACGAGATTTTCACGCAATGAAATTTTGATCGGCCTATTATTATTTTTAATCCTGTAGGTTGTCGTAAATCCCCGCTTGTCAGGTAAAGGCCTGGTTAATTCTGAAACAGCGACGCCATTGAGTTCATAATTGAATTCTGGATAACCACCATCTACTAACCTGTATCCTTTAAATTTCAGCTGGATATCATCCATTCCTTCAATCTCAAGGGGAAATTTCTGATTATCCTCAAAAAAGATTTCTCCTTCCAGAATGGCGCAAGTATCTTTTTTGTTCTTCCACAAATCCATATTGCTCAAAAATCCACCAGACCAGGCATACCTTATCCGACATAACTCTGCATCATAACAATAAGAAATTTCACCGGGTAATCTGACCGCAATAGATGCAGGGCCTGAGTATGGCATAAATATCCGATAGAGGTAGGGAGCTTCCAGCGTATAGGGATGTAATGCTTCCTGTACCTTTTGATGATGTACATGCGCGCCATGGCTGGCTTGTTCCCTTTGTTGGGCAGGTATATGTTTGTCTTCCTGAAGGGGAGGCATGGGAATGCCCGCATAGATTGCACCAAACATAGTCATTCCGTGCCCTGGATAGGTACAGACAAAAGGATATATTCCGGCTTTGCTGGGAACCGTAAAGTAATATTCTGCTTCCTGATGCGGTCCTAATACCTGCGTGGACCAGATTACGTCTTTTGTCTGAGGAACATAATACAGGGTTGGACCTTTTTCTCCCAGGGCCAGCGCGTCCTGAATCACTTTTTCGCGAGTGCCTGGTTGGACAATTACCATATTATGGTCCATATCATCATCATTTATGAAGACGAGTTTTACTTTGGTTCCGGGTGGAAGCGCAAACCGTACCAGATCAAATTTCAATCCTTCCTGTGCCCTCAGGTGCAAAGTTGTATCTGCTTTCTGTTGTGCATAAACTGACTGATGCAATAATGACGCGCACATGAGATATAGGAAGAATGATATGGCTGTACTTCTAATTTGCAAATGGTAATTCATGGATATTAGGGAATTCTAGCTTAAAGATTCAGAATGCTTTCTCATGTATTTTCCAGAGTTTAGGTAAATATAGTATTATGTACTCTGACATCGGGGGCATTACTTAATTATGCAAAATGGATTTCAGAAAATGCCTTATTTCAATAACACAAGCAACCGAACAAATCATTATCCGGTTGCTGTGTGGAGGTTAATCAGGCAAGTAAATTAACGGGCGTCGACAATTACCTCTCCCGCCAGGAGATTCTTAACAAACTCGTCGTCAATTAATTCAGGATAGTCACTTATTACTCTTTGTATTTCTTCCAATTGACCTTCAGAAAGGCTTTCTTCAGGGTTTAGGCACCATATTCCATCAAGTAATCCTTGCTGATATAATACCTGATGAATGCCTGCAATACAACCATGAAACTGATGTGATGGGTCAAAAATGGCCGCATTCATATCCGTCACCTCAATATTTCGCGTAAAGAATTTGTCGGCTTCCGGATATCCGGTTGCTATGTGGGCTTTTATTTCTGACAGTAGTTCTACTGCTTTTTGGGTCCATGCGGCCCAATGTCCGAGCAATCCACCCACAAAGCGCTTATCTACCGTTGCTCCGTTTACCTTAAACTGGTAAGGAGTCAGCAGGTCATTGACGATGTTGTCATCATTTCCCGTATAGAGAGCAATTTCATCTTTTCTTGAGGAATTACAAACTGCACGTACCACATCTATAGTCTGATATCGGTTAAATGAAGCTACTTTGATCGCCTGAACATTGGGTATTTCGGCAAAGTTTTTCCAGAAATCATAACTGAATGCCCTCCCTCCGATTGTTGTCTGCAGGTAAAAACCGAATACTGGAATTTTTGCTGCAATTTTTTTTACGTGATCAATCACTTCATCTTCTGTATAATCGCCTAGTGCGGCCATGCTGAGCAGACCCATATCGTACCCGTATTTCAGCGCAAGATCGGTTTCTGCCAACGCCTGCTCTGTCTTTCCACAAATACCTGCTATTTTCAGAAATGGGCGATCGAGATTTGCAGCATCCACTTCTTCGGATGCTAACCGAAATACTGGCTCCAGTAGATTGTATTGGGGTTCACGTATTTCAAATTGTGTCGTATGTACACCTACGGCCACGCCACCCACTCCGGCTGCGACATAATACCGTGTGAGACCTCTTTGTTTCACTTCATCCAATTCCCGGTTGGCATTCAATGCCAGCGGATGAGCCGGGATCACTGTCCCTGCCTGAAGGAATTTCTTTTTTTCTGCACTTAACTGATTCATGATGATGTGGTAATTAGAATTGTCCTTTTCTTTCCTGAAAATGGGTAGGCTTGTTAATAGTTTCTCCACCTTCTTTAAGCCATTGTGCCGTGATGCCAATCATTTGTTTCAGCGTAACACGAGGGTAACCAAACAGACGGAACGACTCGGCGGCATTGCTCAATAATGCAGTTTGTTGTTCTTCTCCCTGATAGGTAGGAGTTATATTAAACTGGCGACCAAATTCTTCAGCCAGCCAGCGTACAGATACGGTTTCAGGACCAGTGATATTAAGAATTTTTGACGGTGATTCGCAATGTAATAATGAGCGGATGGCCATTTCATTGGCATCACTTTGCCAGATTACATTGACAAAACCGGTGGTCAGGTCTACGGGGTTTCCGGCAAGGACCGTTTTTGCAATTTCCAGCAATACTCCGTATCGGAAATCAATGGCATAGTTGAGTCTGTAGATTAAAACAGGCGTTTTATGAACGGACGAGAAATACTCGAACATCCGTTCTCTTCCGAGGCAAGACTGTCCATATTCCCCCACCGGATTGGGTTTCACTTCTTCAGTAACACCACCAGAAGTTACATTAACAAATGGATAAACATTTCCGGTTGAATAAACTACGATGCGAGAGTTTTTATATTTTTCAGCAACCCGTCCAGGCAAATAAGCATTCATTGCCCATGTGTACGATTCCCGGTCTTTTGTGCCGAATTTGGTTCCAGCAAGAAAAAGTACGTTTGCTGCATCCGGTAAGGCCTGCAACTGTGCATCATCCAGTATATCTGCTGAAATTGTTTCGATGCCGTCTTTATTCAAAGCTTCGGTAAGGCCAGCTTCACTGAAACGTGAGACGCCAATCACGCGGTTGTTTTTCCCCGCCAGATCAAGGGCAGTACGTGTTAATCTGGCAATACTAGGCCCGATTTTCCCGCCTGCACCTAAAATAAGAATATCTCCTTCAAGCTTGCTGATATCATTGATAAGTCCCGCGGAAGGCTTCAGGAATTCCTCCTGTAATTTTGCAATTGTTGTCATTATAATAAAATTTATCCTCGGTGGGATTCAATAGATTTTATTTAAAAAATAGTTCTTCTATATTAATAATTGCCAGTGAAGCAATAATAAGTAGTCCTGCGGCACCAACTATACGAGTGAAAGCTCCGTTCTTTTTTTCTCCCATAATGGCTTCGTCATTGGCAATCAGGTACAAGCAAATACCAATAAACGGTACGATAAATATGGTAACACTCTGTGCAAAGACAATGAGTTCCAGAGGAAGCTTGCCGAAGGCAACTGCTATGATGGAGCCTACGATCATCACAACAGCAATTAAGCCGCGTGTAATCGTGGAACTGAACTTGCTGCCGTATCCCAGTCCATCACTAAGCAAAGTTCCGCCCACTGATGCGTTTCCTATTAAGGATGAAAATGCTGCTCCGAACAATCCAATTAAAAACAGTGTGGAGGCTTTGTTACCAAATATAGGTTCAAGTGCTTTGGCCATATCATTGGCGGAGTTAACCTGAATACCTTTGGGGTTCAGGACTGCCGCCCCGCAAATGATCACGATCGCACTCATTACACCCAACAGGATAATTCCCGTACTACCGTCATTTTTTTCGTTTCGGAGAGCCGGGTTAATCCTGATTCTCTCCTGAATCAGGTAAGACTGGTAAAGAGCACCCACAATTGAAAAGCAGGAAGCCATGAATGCAATGAGCAATCCTTCTGAACCAGCAGGGATGTTGGGTGTCACGAAACCGGTGGCAATTTTTCCATAATCAGGTGCGGCCAGGAAAAAGGTGGTAATGAAAGAAAACAACATCAGGATGATCAACAGGATCATTGTTTTTTCCAATACACTATAGAAAGTACGGAAAAACAACAGCGCTATCCCTAGTATTGTAAAAGCAATAACCCAGGGAACCGGTGATGTGTCATATAGTTCTCCCAGTGAGATTCCAACTCCAATTGCATTCCCTGCCTGAAATGAAGTTGCTACGCAGAAAATACCTATACCGACAGCAATGGAAGCAATATTACCCCATTTCTGACGAATTATTGTGATCAGCGACTTGTCCGACGCCTCGCCAATGCGGGTGGCCATATTTGTAAATATGGCCATAAAAAAGATGGCCACCACTACAATCCATAAAGGTGAGTACCCATATAAAGCACCCAGTTTAGAAGTAATTGTCAGCTTGCTTGGACCAAAGACAAGAGCAGCAGTAATAATGCCAGGGCCAAGTGATTTCAGCCATTTTAATAATTTGTTTTCTGAGGTTTTCAAGGTTACTTGCTGTTAAATTGTGTTGTAGTGTCGGGTACGTACCCGTAAATTTACTAACCAATTGATAATTTTCAAATTATTTGTCTTTTTTCCTCAGCCATTGGACTAAGACAAAATATTTTTGTAGTGGGGTATGGTATCAAAAATTCCACCGCTCGTTTGAAAGTAGGCATCATTTAGCTCAAATACGCCCTGTTTTACATCACTCCAGGTAGATCCGGCTTTAGGTAAGTAGTTTTTCATAGCTACCCAGTTTGTATAATTCATGTCTCCGTTAGTCTCCAACAGACCCATACCTATCCCCGGAAACGGAATCAACCTGGCTGCCAGGTTTTTATGCCATTCCAACAATGCCGGATTTACAGTCAGGTCAGAGCATGCACATGGTATGTTTCTGTCATGGGCCAATTTCGCAATCTTGAGTGTTATACTTAGCGATTTTGCGATCCCTTTCAGAATAATACCTTCATAGCCAAGTTCAAGACTTTTCAGAGCAGCTTCTTCATCATGTGCTCTTTCATCGGCTGCGATCCTGACGCCCATTCCTGCGACATTTTCCTCGTTATGTTCTACCAAGGGTTCTTCGATAAACAAAATATCCGAAAGCATCCCGATTTTCTCTGCATGATCAATGAGGCGTTGGAGCGTTTCTTTTTTCTCATAGCGGCCATTAGAATCCAGGGTATAGATGATTTTACCGTTATTCAGCGCGTTGCCTTTTTTGTCACGAAGTGCATTGTAAATTTCTGAAAGACGGTTTTTGTCTTTCTCAAGCATTTCTTCCTGATTTCCTTGCTGACCGGTTTTGATTTTAATAACAAAGTAGCCTTCATCGACTGCCTCTTCTATCTCAGACAAAGGCATTCCATAAGGAACCTGGAACATAATTGCAATTCTTGAGTTACGGGAGGACACCGCCGGCCTGTATATTTCAGGAATCATAGTGTCAAATGAAGTTTTTCCGGTTTCACGTGCGTACAGTTGCCAGGCGGCATTGTCAACGCTTATCATTGCATTTAATATAAAATTGATACTGACGTCCTTTTTTCCGGTAATATCCTGCGCATACGGAATCAGTCGGGGGATCACCTGGTCCAGCAGATCAATGGGGGTGTTAAAAGGAATATCTTTAATAATGCTCAGCGCTTTTTGCGTAACCGAATACATCAATGCATTACCACCTGCTTCAGAATAGCTGGCAAAAAGATCCGCATCACCGTAAAGTACACTTTGTGTGGCAAGGCCTATTCCTTCATGATTTTCTGTTTGCAGCAGTGACATGGACTGCCATAATTCAGATAAATATCCACCTTTAAATCCAAAAGGACGGATGAGCGGTTCTCTTTCGAAGTTGGATTGGGTATTGGTAATTTTGATTTGCGACATTATTAACGTAGAGATAATTATTTTTCGGTTTATATAGACTCAGGCATCAGTTTGTGGTGCCCAATAAGTACAATGAGCATTATCAAATACAGGGCCTTTGAATAACATGCACCCACCGCATGATTTTCCTTCCTTAGCCGGGATAAAAAGCTGGCAATTGTCACATTGTTTATCTGTAAAAGGCGTGACTTCCTCATATCCTAATGCTTTTCTCTTTTCAAGTTCAGATTCTGACACCTGTGAAAAGTCTGCACAATCGTCCACCACCGTATCAGAAGATGCTGCCTCTGCTGCAGTTGATTCAGTGGTTTCTTCCTGGGTGGCATTATTACAGGCAGTGGTAAAAGCAGCCAACCCTGTGACGGTTAGTCCTGCTGAGAATGCGTTTTTTAAGAATGTTCTTCTTAGCTGTTTATTTTTTTCCATTATCAATCAATCCTTATTTCCCGTCACCCATTTAGCAACCGGTGACGGGAATATAAATCAGTTATTTGGTTAACCTTTAATCGTATTCTTAATTTTTGCAATTACATCTTTTACTTCCTGTGAGCCATTCTGCTCAATTGAATCCAGATTTTTATGGGTGGTAGCCTGAACAGCATTTCCCTTTACTCCCGCCTTTTTCAGACCTTTCTCTATACTGTTGAGTACTGAAATCTGTACATCTTCGGGTAATTTTGCAGTATATCCCAGCACCTGATCTATTTCTTTTCCAGTATTTCTGGAAGCGATAATGAAGCCTAAATCTTCTGTAAAATTGTTTTTGCCACTGTTATCTTCCAGAAACGTACTTTTGCTTGTTAAATGATTGAACAGGGCCATCGAAGAACCTGGCAATGAGGATAACACCGCAGTACGGAACAGTTTTTGAGAACCGTATTTTTCTAAAACGGTTGCCAAAGTTGGAATCACTTTGTCGGCGGGGAATTGTCCTGCACTTAGCGTAGCTTGCAAGGCAACTCTCGGTGAGGCATCTTGTGTTAATTTCAGGATTTCTCCCAAATGTTGTGGGTAACGTTCAGACACTACAATACCATGTTTGCGTACGCCTTCATGCGCATCCTGCATGGCTTGAAGGGCCAGGCTGGCATCCATTGCTCCCAAACCATCCAATGCATAAAATGCATGTAAACGGGCTCGTGGGTCTGCATTTGTCATATACATTTCCTTCAAGGCAGGAATGATTGATTTATCCTGACGTTCCAGGATCAGTCGCTGGGCGTTTTGTCTCCACCATTGATTCTTGTGGGCAAGTACTTCTACCAATTCTGCGGAAGTCTTACTACCCAGATTAATGTTTTTCAGATCCCTTTTTTCACCTCCTGTTGGAAAAATGCGATAGATTCTTCCTTTGTCAGAACCAGCTTCAAAATCCATTTCTGCTTTCAGATCATCAGGAATGGATACCGGTGTTTCAATATGTTGCAAGTACATATCTACCAGATAAAGATAACCGTCAGGCCCCGTTGCCAGGCTGGCAGGGCGGAACCACGAGTCAGTTGCAGCAAGGAACTCCTTGTCTTCTTCACCTTTTCCTCTGGTTGCTTTGTACTGTGGTTCTCCGCTCACCTCTTCCAATACTGTGCGGTGAACGAGGTTTCCAGCAACTTCTCCGGTAAATATTGATCCATAGTATTCTTCCGGGAATGCATCACCACCAAAAAAAGTTCCGCCTGACGCACCGGTAAAATGACTGTCTGCCCACTCTGTTCTTCCCAGTCCTAAAGAGTCATACTGATGCTGACGACGCGCGCTCCTTTGTGCTCTCCAGTAGGGTGGGGGTGTTTTCTGGAACATTAGGTCATCTTCGTAAATTTTTACACTACCGGCATATGAGGGTAGGTTTTTGTGTCTGTGGAGGTATCGGCCCGGTATGGGTGCCTGTTGGATATAGAGCGTGTTCTGCGTAAAAAATCGGGTACCCCAGTCGTCAATAGCTTGTCCGAACTGGCCGTTCCCTGACTCTATTTCGTATTTCCCGTTATCCATTCTGAATCTGAAATCTCCGCCACCTACCGACAAAGGCGTAGCGTTGGGATTATTTCCTGGTGTAACCTGTCCGGCCTGACCATTATTATTAGCGTAGATCCAATTGTCTACACCGAAACGGAGACTGGTAATTTGTGCTTCTGAATTACGGTCAAAGAATCCAGTAAAAAGTACCTCCTTGATGTCAGCCTTATTATCTCCTGTTGTATCCTTCAGAAAGTAAATTTCGGGTGCAGCAGTGACAATAAGTCCACCATTCCAAGGCAACATACTGGTGGCACTTGGTAACTTATCTGCAAAGATGACAGACTCATCAATTTTTCCATCACCATCCGTATCTGTTAAAAACTTTATTCTTCCTTTTGGGTTGATGGTATCCGCCTGATAGGGATAATCTCCCATTTCAATCACATAAAGGCCTCCGTTTTCGTCAAACACCATGTCTACCGGAGACATTACATGGGGTTCGATAGCGTAAGGTTCAATGGAAAATCCTTCTTTCAGCTGGAAGGTTTTCATGGATTCTTCGGGCGATAAACCTGCATCGTACTTCTGTTTTTCCTTACAGGAGTACACCGACAAAGATGCAATGGCAAGGGCAGCCGGAAATAGTTTATTAAATTTCATTAGATAGTATTATTTATTGTAATATAATTTTTGTGGGTTAATTAGCGGGGACAGGTACCTGTAGTGCCCAATGAATACCATTCTCAAGCAGCTTACGGAAAGGCTCCTGTTCAAAATCCTGAGGATAGCCGAGTGATGTATAGAAAACTCTTCCCTGGTGATATGTTTTCCTTGTCCAGGCTACCGGGTCAGTCATATTTTTTGTTTTACCATTTAAGATAACCTGAGCCCGTTTATCTGCCAATGGTCCTACTTTATAAAGTGAACCATTGCTATGCCAATTGGTCACGTTAATATTTTTTAGAATTTCATGGTTTGAAGCGTTAGCCGCAATTTCTACATCCACACCAAGTTCTTCCGGTTCGTACCCTTTATTTTCACAGCCTAATACATCAGGCACAAATCCCCACCAACCTTCATAGCCGGATACAGGTTCATCCCAATTTGAAAATCCATGATTGGCCGTTCTTATTCCCACTACTGGTTTTCCTGAGCGGATATAATTTTTGATTTGTTCCATTTGCTGAAATGGCAATGCTAATCTTCTGCAAAACACAACCAGTAAATCAGCTTTCTCAAGGGTTTCCAACTGTGGAAATTGATATTGCGTATGCGTTCCACTTCCCTGTATGACAGTCACCCGAAATCCGAATTTTGTCCTCAATGTCTCAGCAAATGGAGGAATCGTTATATCAGCTTCATAGTTAAGCGGATCTTCGCTGATCAGGAAAACTATATGTTTTGCACTGCTTTGTGCTCCAGTTTGATCATTATTTGCGAATAATGATTGCAGCGTACCTACCATTACCAGTATGGATAATACGAGACACTTTAATCGATTGATATTTTTCATAGGAATAGTCATTGTATTATGGTTTCAATATGCGGTCAATTACTTCATAGGCTTCAAATCTGGCCACTTCAGGAAAATCATGTTGTGCATCCGGATATCTGGCAATCAGATTGTGTTCTGCATTTAAAAATTTATACACTTCACTAGCAGCCTTTATACCTGTTTTTACACCTTCCACATTGAAGTTGCTGTCATTGATGGGTGAATTAGTGAAAAATGTCCTGGGCGCTAGTGTGGTAATAATTTCATCAAAATCGAATGGAAATAATTCATGGTTGAGTTTGAACTTGTCACGCAGGAGCGGCATATAACGGTCTTGTGCCCATGCCCCCAATGCTCCCCCAAAACGTTCAGTCACTGCTTTGCCTGCATTATAATAGGCAAATGGAGTCCATCCGCAGCTAGCGACTATGACTTTCAATCGTGTGTCAAACGCTCCGACAAACATAGCGTTATGTCCGCCCAGGGAATGGCCGATCACGCCAATTTTGTCTGAATGGGTTTGTTTTAAAGATTGTAACAAATCAATACAACGAATGTGATTGAATATTGCCTGCATGGTAGCGGATTCATAGCGGTCTGTATCAAAATTATGGTCGGTCAAATCGCCGAAGCTGGGATAATCGGGTGCAATAACCACATACCGGCGATACGCCAGTTCTGTTGCGACTGCCCTGTTTTGGTTTGCCTGACTACTATCTACCAGCCATTTCCCTTTTTCTCCAGTTCCATGTAAAACCAGCATGGCAGGGAACTTTTCGTTTGGTTTTACAGGGTCTGGTATGTAAAGTAATGCGTGAACATATTCATTGGGAGCCCCCAAAAAACGGATTTTCTGCCTTGTAAATCCGTTGAGTTTTTCTGACTGCAAAACTTCTATTTCAGGGGTGGGTAATGATTTGGTTTCAGGAAGTTTACCCATGGCCAATTGCATTCCGTCAAGGATCTGATTGCGTTTTTTCTGCCAGTCTTCTTGTGTCTTGACAGGACGCAGTTTTCCGGACGCGTCTGCATATTCCAGTAAACCGGGTTTGACCCTGAGTGAAAATTGAAATGCGCACAAGCCTACCACTATGGCAGTTATGGTCAGAAGCAGGTATTTGGGAACATTTTTAGGTGAATTCATTAGTACTTTGCGGGTCTAGGTGAAATTTAATCTAATTTTTTTCCTTCATGGTTTGCTGCAATAATCTGTTCGCAAGCTCAGTCAGCATAACGCCTGATTCAGATGTGCCCACCGTCCCCAGCTCCATTTCATAGCCACCATGGGGCATATCCTCCGGCAATCCTACGTAATGCACACCATTTCCATTTGCATATCCTAGCACAAGCGTATAAGGAAAGGGAGATGTCTGGCGAATCCGTTCTCCCAGATCGGTCAATGGTTCACCTGGTAAGGTAACAAATGCAACCGGACCCACTGCGATCACTTGTACTTCTGCATTCACCGCCTCAAGTCCGGTTCGCTGTTTTCCTTTTTCGTCCAGAGGCAGTCCGACTACACCTCGATTGATGATCAGTGAATCACATTCAATTTTCGAGGAAAATCTGATCGCATTTTCAGCTTTTTTTGCAAGTTTTGTAGTCATATGATCCACGGCTTCCCTCCCTCGTCTGGCAGGATTGATATCGCCGGCCGCCCCTTGAAGGAACAGGGCTTCCCCTCCTAATAGTTTTTCAATTTTACGGCTGGCATCACCGGGCCAATCACCAGATATTTCCTGAGAAAATGGATAAATAGCTACCGAATGTATGGCCGTATGGAATAGAGTGGCCAGGTTTTTACCCGCACTATTTTTAAAAGACAACAGCGTCATTGTCCGGTCAATCGGACCAAAAGAGTTTCCTCCTGTCAATATATCCGGGTCCCATTCAGCATGTGTGTAATTATATCCTTTAGGGGTCTTTTGTTCACTAATCCCCCAGGCAGGTTTGACAGGCCTGCGGTTATTCATAAATTCGGAAACGTCGGTTTTACTAATCCAGATTGACACAGGCTGGAGATTCGCATTCGCTTCTTGCGCGGTCGAAGCCGCCTGCTTCAGTATTTTCTTCATCCATGCACTGAAATGAGGATCCTCATTTTGCGCTGGCATATATCTTATAGCCCACCAGGTATCTCTTTCTTTCCCCCTGAATCCTTCCGAATAAACTGGTGCCCATGGTGCGGAATGTGTATGCGAAGCATTAACCAAAATATGATGGTAGGGTACATCAATCGTTTTTGAAATTACGGATCTGATCTCATGTGTCAACGATTCACCGGCATCTACCAGGTCGACAGTCACTATTGCACTTTTAATCCTTCCATCATAAAATACCAGCGTTTTAACATATAGGGAATCATTGAGATGCGTGTAAGGCTTACCGGTTACCCAGTTTTTTACATGTACTGTCGGCGTAATTTCCTTTTTACTGATACCCGCCTTCAGGGTAATATCGGTTTGGGCACTTACCGAAAGGTTGAGACTTGTAATTATAGATAAAAATACGCTTACAATTAAATGTGTACGTAAACGGAATTTAAACATCATTGGTGGTTTAAGGGGTAATTCAAGTCACTAAAATAGATATTAGAATTGGAATTTTAAGTTTAGGAGACAAATATTTAGTAATCTTTTATCCTTAAATGGAAAAAATCCTTTTTGCATTCCCCGCATTTAGCAGAATTTTATCCTGTAGGCTAGCTTCTTCTGGCCTTAGCGATTCAATCCGCAATAGTCCGGTTATATGGTCCAGAAGAGGGGCGTGGGTACCAAATGCAAATTTGTCTGTTCCGTAGGTCCTAAGCATTTCTCCTAAGTTAAGAATCATTCTGCCAGATGTATCCATTACCAGATCAGTATTCCGGAAAAGTTCCATTTCGTCCTTGTTGTAAACATTGAGCTGGGAGTTATTGGCAACATTGACAATCGCGTATTTGGCATCTGGTACAGCTTTGATGATGGGCATGATATCCTTTAGTGCCCATTCTTTTGAAATATCCATCCAGGAACTTGGCCGGCTATCCACCATCCGTAGTGAAAACATGACCGGCAGTCCTTTATCACGTGCCATTTTAACCAATGTTACACAGTTCTCGTGGGTTAAATCATAGCCATGGTATTGCGGATGTAAACGTATACCTTTCATACCAAACCGCTCTGTCGCCACTTTGAAATCGTTCTTCCATCCGCTATAGATTGGATTAATAACCGCAAGTGGAACCAGTCTGTCGGATTTTTTTCCGGAAGCCCTGATTGCCTCGAACAGTTCTTCATTGGCGGAGTGCACATCTTTATAGAAAATTCCATTGAGATTACTGACAATTGACTGATCAATTCCCACTTCATTCATCCGGTTGAGGATATCCTTACAGGTATTGTCCCGCAACTGGCGGAATGGCCAGTGGCCGATATAAGTATTAATATCAATTAACATTGCGTCCGATTTTTTTTAGCAGGTTATTATAATTGTCAAAGAAAATTTTCTTCCGTTGCACATCAGTCAGTTGAGCCGCGAGAATGTGCCCCACTCCCTGATAAAAGCTATTGTCACAGGCAAAAAGCAGTCTGTCTTCTCCTACATACTTCATGGCACAATCCACAATACGTGCTTCGTTGTTGCTGCCCGACAAGTCTACATATATATTCGGCACATCCTGAACAGCTTTACAGGCATCTTCCCAGTCAATTCCTCCTCCTAAATGGGCCAGCTGGAACGTGGCTTCCGGATAGCGTTTAGCAGCCTCAACGATATCCCCTGGGATAGATACATTTGCCGGTTCACGGGAGTCATAATTGATTCGTGCTTTGCCAATTCCCATATGCATGAGAATCACCATTTTCAGATCAATGAATTTTTCTATGACCGGATAAAACAACGGGTCATTCATTTTGACATGGTTATACAGTTTAAGGCCTACCATGCCTGCGTCTACACAGCGGTTAATTTCATCCAGCGATTCCTTTTGAAACTGCGGATTCAGGGTCATCTGTGGAAGGAACCGGGTCGGGTGTTTTTTATAACATCTCAATACCAGATTGTTAGCCTCTATGAACTCCTTCGGATCACCCTTGCCTCCGGGTACCATCGGCCGCGATATGGATAGTGTTTCAATAAAAAGTCTGTCGGCTATGTCAATTACTGCATCGCCATCAGGAGAGTTGAAATAGACGTGGGCATGTGAATCAATTTTGCGGTATTTTTTGACCATTGTCATGAGGTCAAATTTTGCAGCGGGTTTTTCAGGGAGTGATTGCAATGCTTTTTCAGGAACTTTCGCCAGTGATTCCCGGGCTGTAATTAGCCCGGAAACCGTTGCGACCGCACCTGTAAGAAATTGTCTGCGGTTGTGTAAGGTCATATTTTATCTTTTTTTATCATTTAATTTACTGATTAATAGCCATCATTCTGCTTGAGTACTCCCTGCGACGCCAGGTCAATCTGATTAAGTGGGATCGGGAAGTATTTCATGTGAGGTTCAATTTTGAATTTAACGGTCTGCGCCAGTTTGGTAACCGGGTTGTAGCTCCACTCTATCTCACTGAGTTCGGTGATAAACCGGCCTGTTCTGACCAGGTCAAACCATCTTTCTCCCTCCAGAGCAAACTCAAGTTGCCTTTCCAGTAGCAGCACATCAAGAAACGCATCTTCGCTGGCAATATCGGCAGCTTTATAGTTATGTTCAGCGGAGCCAAAAGCTCTTTCCCTGATTTTATTGAGCTGCGCAAGTGCTTCTGCCGGCTGGTTGAGTCTGTAAGCGACTTCTGCCTTGAGCAGTATGATGTCCGCATATCTGATTACCGGGATATCAAGACCAGATGCTCCGGCAACGTGTTGATTTGCAAATTTGCGAACATAGGGATACCAGATTTCCGGATCTTCCGCGCCACTTGTAGGGGCTTTCCAGTATTCAGTAATCGTTGCTTTTTTGCGGGTGTCGTCCTGATGGAATTTTTTCATAAGACTCCAGGATGGAAATGCATTTTCACTTCCTCTTGCTGCAATGCCAGATACCCCAAAATAGGGCAGGAAATCAGTTGACAGATCTTGCCCGTTGACACTGGGCAGGTATTTGATAGCAAAGACGATTTCATCATTATCCTCAGTTTCTTCTTTCCATAGTGAGGCATAATTACTTTGTAAGCCGAATCCCTGGTTATCCAGCATATCCAGATAGGTTGTAGCGGCTTGCCAGTTCTGACGATACACATATACCTTAGCTAATAGGGCGATAGCAGCAGCATTGCTTGCACGGCCTTTGGCGGCTGTTTTCCATTCTGGCAACAGGTCGATAGCATCTTTCAGGTCGGTGATGATCAGCTCGTATATTTCGTCCTCCGTAGCCCGGCCTTTTTCACGTGATTCCTCAACAGATAATAAAGAGGTGACATTGGGTACGCCACCAAATCTTCTAACCAGGTCAAAGTAAAGCAGTCCACGCATGAATTTTGCCTCTCCTGTATACTGCTCTTTTTTGTTTGCCGGGTAATCGGTAGGTACATCAATATAATTCAATAAGGCATTACTTCTGAATATAGCATTATAGGTGTTTATCCAGAAGCTTGAAAACAAGGGGTTTTCCGGAGAAAAGGATAAAGTATTTATTTCATCCAAGCCTCCGATGTTGAAGTAGCCAGTCCGATGGATATTGTCGGTTGGCATTTCAGTAAGTGTCCAGTCTTTAGAGATACGGGCCTGATATCTGCTGTAAATGCCCAGAACCGCTGCATCCATATCGGCATTGGTCTTATAGAAATTGACTTCTGTAAGGGTAGACGGAGGGGTGAGGTCCAGAATGTTTTCCTGACAACCCGACATCATTAAGGCTGATGCAATTCCTATGGTTAGGATGAATTTCGTAGCTTTCATATGGCAGATTATTTAAAAATTAAGGTTAAGACCCAAAGCATATACCCGGTTGATGGGTTCGGCCCCATTATTAAAGCCCGGCATACTGCTTATTCCATTAATTTCTCCACTTGTGAATCCTTCAGGATTATAGCCATTAAATCCTTTTTTTGTCAGCATAAGAGCATTGCTTACAGATGCATATACTCTTACATTGTTAATTTTTATTTTGTTGAGGATTTCAGGTTTTAGGGTATATCCAAGGATAATATTCCGGACAGCCACAAAGGAAGCATCCTCCAGATAAAAATCGCTGTTAGAAACATAAGCCAGTTGGCTTAATGCCGTGGCTGGTGATTTGCCGTCACCGGGCTCTGCCTCAGACCACCACTGATTCTCGACCAGAGATCTGCGCATGGCACTTACCGTGGCTCCCTGATAATACAAGTTTTCCAGGTTATACATTTTCGCCCCAAGGGAAGATTGCATCACCACGCTCATATCGAAGTTTTTCCAGGCGAAATCATTGACCATACCCATCACTACTTTAGGCAGATAACTTCCCAGTATGATCCGGTCATTGGGGTCAATTTTTCCGTCACCATTGATATCTTCATATTTCGTATTGCCTGGTTTCGATCCGCTGATTATGGGATTGTTTTGAACATCTTCTTCATTCATCAAAACGCCTTTCAGTTTGTAACCATAGTAAGAAAACATCGGTTGGCCTACACGAAGTAACCACGCCATACCACGGGTGTGTGTATTGATGACTTCATCGATACCACCCAGGCTTTTGACTTTATTATTGTTCTTTGAAATATTAAAGGCTGTTTCCCATCTGAATTCGCCTGTGAAATTGCGGGTATTTAATTCCAGTTCAATTCCCTGGTTCTCTATATCACCTATGTTTACAATGGTATTGCTAAAACCCGAAGTGGCAGGAATGGATACATCATAGAGTAAATCATTGGTTCGTTTGATGTAATAATCAATATTCATTGAGATCCGGTTATTTAATACACCCAGTTCAAAACCGAAGTTTTTACTCTGTGTGCGTTCCCAGCGGAGGCTGTTGTTACCAAAGGAAGTTTGCGCCTGTCCTTTTGTCAATATCCCATTGGGCGAGTAATAGGCATTTCCGATGGAGCCTAAATACCTGAAGTCGCCGATATTGAAGTTACCTACCACACCATAGCTGGCACGAAGCTTCAGTTCACTGATGAAATCAGCATTTTTCATGAATTCCTCCTGAGAAATTCTCCATGCTACAGAGGCGGAAGGAAACGATCCCCAGCGGTTTTGCGGTCCAAATCTGGAACTGCCGTCGGTACGAAAAGAGGCTGACAATAAGTATTTATCTTGGTAGGCATAATTCAGTCTGGCAAAGTAAGAGGCAAGTCCCCAAACAGATTTGGAAGTGCTTGACGCTACCTGTGAAATCGTAGCGTTGTTCAGTGTTTCAATAATCTCATTACCAAATGTGCCTGGTAATGCGGTGAGCACTGCATTTCTTGAAGTTGCCTTCTGGTAGGATGCTCCCCCCAATACATTGATTACATGAGCATCGCCGATGGTGGTGTTGTAATTAAGCACGTTTTCATTCAACAGATTGATGCTTCTGCTGTCTGTTGCATTTCCTGCATTCAGATTATTGGTGGTGGCATAGCCGGCAGTAAAGCTTTCTGCTGTAGAATAGGTGATATTCCCGCCTAATGAACTTCGCAGACTTAACCCTTTGGCCAGGTCAACCGCCACGAACATTTCTCCAACATTGTTAAATGCGGATGAAGTGTTTTTTATTCCATTCAAAGTTGCAAATGGGCTTACCTGAGCCGACACATTGGTGCCCCAATAGTCAAGCGGTCGTGGATATGTACCATTTGGGTTTATGGTGGGAGAGACAAAAGGGGCAGTCTTCACAATGGCTTCCATGGATACAGGTGCTGTACGGCGATCATTGAAATTAGGATTGAGCATAAACCCTGCCTTAATGTACTTATTGACTTTGACGTCAACATTGGCGCGAAGTGAATAAGTTTTATACCATGAATTCAATAATACGCCTTGTTCATTTTTGTAAGTACCGGATACGTAATAACTTACATTGTCAGTTCCACCTCTGGCTGAAAGGTTATAATTCTGGATCGGAGCTGCATTCAGGAGGATATCCTCCCAGATATAATCACCTTCTTTAATGACTGAGTTGACCTTCATGTTATCGGGGCGTCTTATGTCATCCATGGGTAAAGTTACATCGCCCCCCTGCCAGGCATAGTCGCGGTTGATATATCGCGCCTGATAATCGTAATACTCCTGACCTGAAATCCAGTCGTTGTGTTTAATGGCATGCCCGACGCCCACGTACGTATTAAAATTTAACTGTGGTTTACCCGTTTTCCCTTTTTTGGTGGTTACAATGATAACGCCACCTGCGCCACGTGAACCATAAATGGCCGCAGAAGATGCATCTTTCAATACTTCAATAGATTCCACGTCGTTCATATTGACATTGGCCAGGCTACCGCCCGGAAATCCATCAATGACCACCAGAGGATCATTACTTGCCGTGATAGAACCAGCGCCGCGGATACGTATAGTGGGTGCACTACCGGGTGTATTTCTTGAATTGGTGATGTTAACACCAGCCAGGCGTCCTACCAAAGCCGTCTCTGCACGACCTGCCGGAATCTGATCCAGATTCCTGTTTTCTACCTTCGCAATTGCTGCTGTGACCGAACTTTTTTTCATGGTTCCGTACCCGACTACCACCAGTTCTTCCAGTTCGGTAGAGTTTGGCACCAGTTTCACGTCGATCAACTGACGGTTTCCGACGTTAATTTCCTGGGGAAGGTAGCCAACAAATGAAAACACCAGTACTGCATCAGTTTCGCCTTCAGAAAGGGAAAGTTCCCAGGAACCATTGGTATCAGTTACTGCACCACGTTGAGATCCTTTTACCAGAATACTTACTCCTGGTAGCGGCTCACCTTTTTCATCTGTGACTGTTCCTTTGATTACTGCCAGAGAATTAGTCCGGATTCTTTCAGGACTGGTATTGTCAGGTGTATTGGCGGAGGCAGTTCTCTTCAGGAGAATCTGGCGATTAAAAACTTCATATTCTATGTTTAAAGGTGTCAGAATTTCGTCTAATACTGCATCCAGTTGTTTATTTTCAGCTTTTATAGAAATTTTTCTTTCTGAACCGATCAATTCAGGACTATACATAAAACGTACTGAAGATGTTTTGCTGATAGTTTGTAAAATGTCGGCAATTTTCTGGTTTTGGGCATGTAAACTTATTTTCTTTTGCAGCAGATCCTGTGCTCTTCCTGAATGTGCGTAAGAGAGCCCATATAACAGGCTGATCAGGATCATCTGGCAGAAAGTTACTTTCATAACTTTTCTGACTAAAGGTCCCAAGTCTTTAAGATTCTTCATAATTTAGAAAGTTTTTATGGTTTTCGGGAATTGGAAATCGTTAAACAATAGGTAGTTAATGCATTCACGGCAAGAATTGTGAACCTTCCGGAAGTATTTTTACCTGGGTGAGTGATGTTAGCGCATCATTCACCTTTTTTTGATTTCTGAGAGATAGCTAATAATATTTTATCATGGCTTACATGGTTTAGAATGAATAATTATTTGATTATTTTCAATTGTACAAGTAGCTTCCAGAATGGTGCAGATCCATTTCAGTTTTTGCTGTAACGGTTCGTCTTCTAACTGTGCAGTGATACTGCAATTCGTTAGGTCTTCCTGGTTAAATTGGATATCCACTCCATAGGCGGCTTCCAGATCCTCGATGACTTTAACAACAGGGGCACTGTCGTAAACGAAACTGATCGTTTCAATGGGGAAATCAGGAAAAACAGATGGGCTTCCGGTTTCAATTTCTTGAGGAAGTTCTATTTCATTATTCAGGAAAAGGGCTTGCTGATTGTGATGAAGTACCGTTTTGGGTTCTGCATCATTGCTGTCAGATGAATTTACGTCTGTATAAACAGCCACTTTCCCAGACTTCACTGAAACCAATACCTGGCTACTGCCTTGTTTGGTCGCGATCCGGAAACTTGTACCCAGCACTTTTGTCCTGATATTTCCTGCAATGACTGTAAAAGGAGAATTTGGATTTTTTACAACTTCAAAAAACGCATCTCCCCGGAGTATCACATCCCTATGATGATCTGAAAATTGAGTAGGGTAGGATATTTCACTTTGTGGTTGCAAAATAACCGAACTTCCATCTGGAAGAATGAGATGGCTAGGTATGGTGAAGTTGTTGATGACAGTATATTGATTTTCAGCCGGATGCTCCGTAGAATTTTGTGAGTGTCGTTCTACAGCGTTTTCCGGTGAATAATATTTAATAAAAATACCTGCCAAGCCGGAAAGAAAAATGACAGAAGCAGCTAAATGGCGGAATTTTCTGAAAATTTGATAGAATTGTTTATCCGACCCCTGCTGTTCTTTGGCTTGGGCAATCGCAATCGCCTCACCCACTTTTTGGGCGATATACTCATCTGAGAAGGCTGGACTTTCATCGTTAAGATCTTTCAGAATCTCCATTCCTTTTTGCAGCGTAATTTCATGTACATTGGATAGAGTGCGCCAGTTACGCCAATATTCATCATATTCAGGAGCCAAGCCCAATGCCCAATCCCGAAAATGGTTATCTCCTAAAATTTGTTCTAATAATGAATTGTCTGATTCCCTCATCTGAAAAAGCTGAAAACATGGTATTCTTTTTGATATTATTCAAAAAGATGCTGTCAGATACTCACTTGAGGAAGGAAAATTTTAAAAATTTTCTTAAAGAAGAAATAATGTTTGGATGAGTGTGACAAAAACAGAAGGTAGAATAGTATGCTCAGGCCATATTTCCCTTAGTTTATGAAATGACCGCTGCACTATATTGGCTACAGATTGGGGGTTTATGGAGAGTAACGAAGAGATTTCCTCCAATGAGAGATTATGAAAGAAACGCAGAAAAATCACTTCTCTCTGGCGAGGAGGTAATTGATCAAGTATACCTTTTACCTGATTTGAAAAAATGAGGTCAGACTCCTGTCTGATGTAATTTTCTTCGCTGGAATAGTCAGCATAAAATGGCTCTAGTTCTTCCGAAAGTTGGGTATAATCGTGTTTTTTACGAAATGTTAAAAATAGCTGATGACGAAAGGATTTAATCAGGTAGAATTTGACTGAGGGTGTTTCTTTTAGATTACCACGATTGATCCATAATCTGATCAGTAACTCCTGTAAAGAATCTTCAATTGTCTGAATATCGCATGTAAACTTTAAACCATAATGGATCAGGGTGCGGTAGTAACGTTGCGAAAGTTCAGAAAAGGCTTGTTCGCTGCCTTCTCTGAAACGCAACCAGAGTTCCGCATCCTCCATAATATTATGATCAGGCTTTTTCAAATGGATTCATGTAAATCCGGTCTGTTTTTATGAACAGACCGGAAATGGTAAGCACCTTTTAAGCAAATGGATTATCAATTTTGATCAGGTCTTCAATCACTTTGCCTTCATGGTCAAATCTGGCCAGTGTATAGATATTGCCGGTTTTATCAATCGCAATTGAATTTACATAGGTTGGTCTGTTCCCATCTTCATAGAAAACAGGGCCATTGTCTTTATACGTTTGGGTAGGCAGGTGATAGGTGATCAAATGAAGGTTTTCCAGTCCTTTTGCCGCGCCTTTTGCAATTTGTTCAGCTCCTTTAACCCTTTCTCCATTTTCATAAATAGGTCCACCGGTCAGGTAGTATATGGTTTCTTTATCAGGTCCAAGGATAAAGCCTAAATACCCGTAACTAAACTGATCAAACATTCCGCTTTTTTGGGAAGGTAAAGAGGTAATACGGTCGACTATTTCAATCTCCTCTTTTTCAGGGTCAAATCTGAAGAGATATCCAGAGTTGCCATGTACGCCATAAGCCACATTTTCTGCCGGATACCAAAAAATCTTACGCCAGTTATATCCCATACTTCCTGGACGGGTCGGGTCATATTTTCCAAAATAATCTATTTTCAGATCAGCCTTGGCAAGTGGTGTGATAGCTTCGTCATCGGGTGTATAACTTAAAATTGTGCCTTCTGCTACTGAAAAGTAAACCGTACCAGTATTGGGATTTACCAGCAATGAACGGCACAAGGTGCGAAAATCGTCACCAGGAGTACCCGCTTCTCCATTGCCAGAGATTTTACCCAGGTTTTTTAAAACATTATTATCAATATCATAATGAATAAACTGCCCTGTCGGCCAGGAAATACCAAAAATATGCCCTCTTTCCAGATCCATGTTCATAGACACCATGCCTTCGCCGCCAGGTAGTATCGCCAAATCATCAAATTTTCCGGTCTTCAAATCAAAGGAAATTATATGTCCACCGGGATACAGGCTATAACCTTCAGGAGGATTAACAGGCAAGCGGTCCATACCGTCAATCAGTTCATAAAACCCTACGTGTGTCGAGAAGTATAGTTTTCCGTTTCTTTCAAAAAAGCGAACATGACTTTTACCTTGTGGGATAGCAGCGGCATTCGCTTCTCCACAGATCTCTGTGAGATCGGCCAGGAATTCGGTCTGATCCGTTGTTGGAATGTACCGATACATTTTGCCCCCTACTTCAACAGAGTCTGATGACAATACATAATATATATTACCATCGCTTGCAGCTGAAATGGCATTGTAGGTATCGTGTGCCTTTGGAAAACCTGAATAATATTTTTTTGCAATTAAAGTACTCATGAATATTTAATAAATAAGTGAATGATTAAGGAAAAGGAATCCCTGCTTCTTGTCCGACTTGAATAGCCGTTTGGATAATTGAACTTTCGATGGATGGTTCCCAAACAGAAGGAAGTCCGTAAACCATTTGTGACGTATCCCCTTCATAGCCACCCTCGCGTAATACGGTCAGGGAGGGGATGTATCCCATCACATCGTTTGAGTAGGCCATCACAAAGGTTTCCACACCGAAAATTTTCTTGATTTTTATCGCGTATTCGATCGTCACTTCACCAGCCAGGTTAATTAATGCCTGATTGCCTAATCTCCAGGCTTGCACAGGGTAAGGATAACTGACCGGTAATTTCTCTTTATTCTTGACCTGATTTTCTAACCTTGTTGCCCATTTATTTACATAATTGATGGATGAATTGCGCGCTGCCTTAAAGTCATCACTGGTAGGTAATTTTGCAAATTTCAAATCGATCTCTGCATAGGAAGTTGCCAGTTCTGGTGATAACTCTTTCATCTCTTCTTCGAGCACACGATCCACAGCAGCGGCCAATTCGAAACCGAATTGTTTAGCCAGCGCTACTGTGTGTCTTGGTAACGGATTCTGGTCACCTGACGCACCCTGGAAGAATAGTGCTGTTGCGCCCGGATGATTTTTCTCCAGTTCTATTTGTGCAAACCCCGGATAATCCCCTGACCATTGAAGGCCACTCAGCACGGTGGGATGACAGGCATAGCCGAAAATAATCGCTTTGATATCTCCTTTTGCATTGGTGAGTTTGATCACCGGAACGGCATAGTCATTGGGTCCCTTCAGTTCGGGCAAAACTGTCAGTAAATTGGCAGGGTTATTTCTCCGATTAACCTGAAAGCGGGTTACGCCATTGGCCGAATGCAGTGTAACAGGTTCAAAATTATTCAAGGCAGCGTCTGCCAGTTTAATAATTTCGCTGGCCAGATTGCTGGTGTATCTGTTAATTTTAGCCTGCTGGTCGGGAGTAATCGGGTAGATGTCCTCTAATGCCTTGTTAAGCACAGGTCCTGAGTGGGTATGCGAACTATTCAGAATGATTTGTGCTTTTGACAAGCCATGTTTTTTTCGAATTTCTTCACGAATATAATCTGAAACATCTTTCGGAAATCCCAGAATATCACTGGTTACCAGCAAGGACTTATTGCCTTTCGCGTCTTGCAGAGCAACTGCTTTTGCCCACAAATCATGTATTTTACCATCAGCAGGCTGGGTCCTGGAGGCGTATCCGGCCATCCAGATGTTTTCATTGGGTGTAATGATCGTACGAGCTACACCGGCTTTCCATCCGTTCTGGCCCCAAACCACCGTATTGACAGAAATCAGAATTATCAGGAGCAGTTTCAAGGCTGAAAATTTATTCATCGGGTTACAGGTTTGTTATTTGCTAATTAATAATGTAAATCAAATTTTATGGTACACTGATGCCGGCCTGTTGTGCAGTCTTTATGGCAGTTTCAATAATCCTGCTTTCAATGGAGGAATCCCAGGTTGTGTGCAGCCCAAACGCCATTTGTGATGTATTTCCTTCGTAGCCGCCTTCTTTCAATATGGTTAAGGAAGGGATATAGGACATAACATCATTGGAATACCCCATGATGAACGTCTCGGGGCCCAGGATTTTCTTGAGTTTAATACTGTATTCTATGGTAAGCTCACCGCCAAGAGATAATAAAGCCTGATCTCCGAGCTTCCAGGCTTGCACAGGGTAGGGATAAGTGGTAGGGAATGTGGCTCCCGCTTCTACCTTTTTCAACATGTGTTCAGCCCAGACCTTTAAATAGCCGGAATTTGTATCTGCCATTTTCTTCAGCTCATTTTTGTCCGGTGATTTGGCGAATAGCAAGTCCACTTCGTTGTATGACGTAGTCAATACTGGTGACAAGATTTTCATGTCCTCTTCTAATACCCTGGTCACCGAAGCAGCGAGTTGCAACCCATATTGCTTGGCAAGTGGGACAGTGTTTCTGGGCAGTGCATTCTGATCACCACCCGCACCTTGAAAAAACATGGCCATGGCACCTGGATATTGTTTTTCCAGCGCAATCTGGGTAAAGCCCGGGTAATCACCCGACCACTCATAGCCGTTCAGTACCGTAGGATGGCAGGCATACCCGAATACAATTGCTTTTAGTTGATTGTCTGACGAAGCAATTTTTATGACAGGTACAGCATAATCCTGTGGACCTTTTAATTCGGATACTTTTGTCAGCGTGCTTACATCATTATTTCTGCGGTTGACCTGAAAGCGCGTCACCCCATTGCCTGAGTACAGGGTCACCGGCTCCAGGTTACGGAAAGCCATTTCGGCCAGTGCAATCACCTCTCCCTTGAAAGAAGCTGTATAGGTCATTATCTTATTCCTTTCGGCCTCACTTACCGGGTAGATAATATCCAGTGAGGCATTGTCAAGAACCGGTCCTGAATGCGTATGCGAACTATTCAGAATGATTTGCGCTCTGCTAAGGCCATGCTTTGCTGCAATCTGATCTCTGATATCATCAGAGATATTTTTAAAAAAACCGATGATGTCCCCGGTAATCAGCAGACTGCGGTACCCGTTCTGGTCTTCCAGAGCGAGTGCTTTTAACCAAAGGTCATGCATCGCACCTTCAGAAGGTCGGGTTCTTGATGCGAACCCCGCCATCCACATATTTTCTTTGGGAGTGATGTTTATTTTGGCCGTACCAGCTTTCCAACCATTTTGCGCTATTGCAGAAAGTGACAAAGATGATAGCAGGCATACAATCACCAGCCAGCGATATTTTAACCTCATATTTTGGCAGCAGCTTTTATTTTATCAGCATTGTCATAAATCTTTTTGATGGCGGAAGCGATCATTTCCATATCCTCCCTGCGTGCAAGCATCATATTCTGTGTAAACCAGACCGCTTCATTGACCAAGCTGAGGTTTTCCGGACAATGATTTCTCTCATTATAGAGTTTAATATCCAGTTCTTTTGCTGAGTATATTTTTTTGTAAGTATCCGAAGCAAAAGTTTCAGCCAGGAACGGCTGGGTATTCAAGGAAACGTAGCCAGAGGAGCATGGGATAGTTTCAGCCCTTAATGCGGCCAGGAATGCGGCGCGTGAAAGGCCTTTGAATTCTTTCTCCTTAAAGCGGAATCCGAAAAGGTGAAAAGCGCATCGGGTGACATCATCATACAGTTTGTAGGGTACTATACCGGGAATATCTTTGATCATCGATTTCAGATACTCAGCATTCTGATTCCGTAAGGTGGTTTCTTCGTCCAGACGTTTCAGCAGGGCAAGCCCGATGGCGGCCTGGTATTCTGAAAACCGAAGCTTGGTACCCTGCATGATACTGCCGGTGCTGATTGCTCCCACAGCTGTACCATAGGGCGTTCCCAGGTTGGTATAAGAAAAGCACTTATCCATAAATTTATCGTCATTGCTGACAATAGCACCGCCTTCACCGATTGGCAGATTCTTCGAATTCTGAAAACTGAAACAACCCGCATGTCCGAAAGTACCTACCTTTTGGTTGCTGATTTCGGCCAGGTGTGCCTGGCATGCGTCTTCTATGACCACCAGATTATGTTTTTTCGCAACCTGCATAATCCGCTTCATATCTGCCGGCATGCCCAGAATGTGTACCGGTAAAATGGCTTTCGTTCTGGAGGTTATTTTAGCCTCAATTTTGGCCGGATCCATTTGGTAGGTCAGCGGGTCAATGTCTACAAAGACTGGAATAGCATTGTTACTCAGTACTGCTGTAATGGTGGCAATAAAAGTATAAGGGGGAACGATTACTTCATCTCCGGCCTGTATTCCCAATTGATTGAGTGCCACTACCAATGAATTGGTACCGTTCACTACAGTCAGACATCGTTTGGCACCCAAAGTCTGAGCCCATTCCTTTTCAAACTCTGTGACTACGCCGGCACGTGACCATACACCACTCCTTACCACTTCGAGTAATTTTTTTTCGTCTGTTTCAGGTACCCATCTGGGCCATTTCGGCCAGCGTGATTCGTTCCATGCACTTTCACCTCCCAAAATGGCGGGCGTGGTAGTGGCTGCGAAAGCGGCACTTCCTCCTAAAACGGCAGGCGCCAGTGTGGCTCCAAGGCCGCCCAGAACATTTTGTTTGAGAAATTTCCGGCGTGATTGCTGATTGCGTTCCATAAGCTAAATATTTTAATGTTAGGAATAATCTTGAAATACTATACCCGGGTACGTACCCGAGTAAAACAAAATTAAGTTAAAATAATAGATTAACTAATTATTCTTCTGTTTTGTGTTATAATATAACGTTATGTGTTCTTTAGTTAATGTTAATTGACATGAAAAATGGATAATGGCAATGAAAATTTTCTGTCTGGCAGCAATTGAGAAATATTATTTTATTTTGGTATATAAGATACTTGTATCGTAGTCTGTATAGTGAATATACTTCTTATTCTGCATCCAAAATAATATGTTGGTATCTTTTTTCTTTCTGTACCTCGGTACAACGGGCCGCACATTGTCATAAGTTGAGTTGCTTGTGACAGGTTCTATTTTCCAGGTCGCTCCCAGATCTTTTGTCTTGCCCCTCGAAATTTCGAATATCCCGTTTACCTGATGGGAGAAGTAAATTACAGACGGATCCAGCGGGTCAATTGTAAGTCCACCTGAATAATTCTCTTCTCTTTCCTTTTTTCCTTCCTGTGTTTGAGGGAACCACTTACCTGAATTTATAATATGATGATCTACCCATTTATTCCCATCATACACTGCATAATGATACTGGTGCTCAAGATTGGTCGGGTAACGCGTATAGGCTATAACCGGCCTTCCTTTTTTATCAATTACAATATCAAAAATCCATGCTTTTCCGCTTTCTGGTGTCGCGCTGTATACGATTGAAGCATCAGTTGGATGAAAAGGAAGTTGATTTATATCGGCAATTTTTGTTCCATCGACCCGCCAGAATGCATCGTTTTCATAATAGCAGTAATAAACAGAATTCACGGGTTCTACATTGGGGTGACCATCTGTAAAAATCAAATGTATTTTTGATTTGCCGTCTGAATAATATTTTACATAGGGTCTGTTGTTGGTATTGAGCTCTTTGGATGTAATAATTACTTGTGGATCAGACCAGGTACGTCCTTGATCGGTAGATGTGATAAAATTGGGTTTGAAACCAATCCAGCGGCCAAAACTGTATACTTTATTGTTCTCATCACTGAGCATGAAAGGGTTGGCATAAGTATAGGTTTCCCGGACATATTTTTTTAATAGCTCAGGTGTTTGAGGCTTAAATACAAACGGATCAGAAAAAGTTTCAATCTCAGTTGCCACCTGGGTAGTTTGCTGAATTACTCCCATGCCGTTTTTATTACCTCCATGCCATGTATATTGTGTCAGAATTGTTTTATCCGGCAATTCGAGAAATGCTGGATTATCGTGGTCATCAATTTCCAGTTTTGTGTAAAGTGTTTTTTGTTTAGTGGCATTTGTTTTTGGATTAAGAGATGCCGCCACAATGTCACCGGTTTTAGTCACCCAGCCGGTTACAATTTCTCCTTTATCACTTGTATAAATAGCCCGTGGGTCACTGAACCAGCACCAGGCTCCATCAGTGGTGAGGGTTTTGATTTCCTGTGAATGAGTACTAACAGATACCAGAAATAATAAAGTAAACAGTGGGATGATTTTGTTACTCATGTTCATTTGAAAATGACCCTCTGACCTTTTAAAAAGTCAGAGGGTTTTGTGAAAAATTTATAACAACTATTCTATTGTCTCAAGGGCAGGGACGTTATTTGCTGAGCCCACATAACCCTTATTCTGGTTGATTCTTCCCAACGTATTGGAATTAACAATCGGATCACTGATTGGCCACTGGAAATGGAATGGCTGAATATTTGGGTTTTGACCTAAACTGTTCACTTCAGACGAACGAAGATAAAAATCATTATTCTTGCTTACTCTGTCATAAAAATAGTTTTTTTCATGCAGGTTCTCAAGTGAATAACCTCTTTCATTTCGTTTTGCAAGAATATAGGATACCCGGTTTAATTCATTTTGTCTGGGTGACTCCGCAAATAATTCTCTGGCCGATTCGTCAAAGATGAAATCAAGGGTAATGTCAGCCGCTGTCACAGGTTTTGCGTTTGCGCGTGCTCTTACCACGTTAATTTCATTGGCAGCGTCTTGTAAGCGTCCTAACCAGAAATATGCTTCCGCTTTAAGTAAATGTGTTTCTGCCAACCTGAATATGTACCAGTCACCATTGCTGCCCAGGGGCTGTCCGGGTTGATCCGGTTTTTTGGGTACGTACGTTTTATAGATAGGCATTGGATAAATTCTGGCCCAATATTCACTGGGTAAATCCATGTTTTTTGGATCAAATGGCTCGCCGTATTGTGCGGAGGCAGGATTGTTATATCTGAATTCTTCACGATCGAACCAGTTAATATCCGCCCTTCTCAGATCACTCGTGGTTTTGTAATTCTCAGTGCCGTTTTCCCAGATTCTATAGCTATGCCAGTCAGATAAGGCTACATCAGGATTTCCTCTTCCCAGGGAGTCATACAACGGACCATTGTCTACCATGCCCAGCGCTTTATTTTTGTCCTTGGCATTTACATTATTCCACCATGAACAATGGTATACACGCATGGTAAACAAGCCTGCTGAGCGTGCTTCTACAGCTGCTTCCCACCGATCAACAAAAGCAAGGATGGTTTCTGTATTAGCAGCAATATTTTTATTTTCCGGACGATGCAAATCCCATATGATATTCTTTTTTGAATCCGCTGCATCCACACCGAAACGGGTAGTCATTAGCTTATAAGGACCGTTAATTACCCTGTCGGCAGATTCGATTGCTTTTTCAAACTCCAGATTAGCAAGGTAAATTTTCGTGAGCAAATGATTGGCAGCACCTTTAGATGGCGCTCCTGCAGCCGTTTTTTCTGGTAGCCACTGGGCGGCAAATTCCGTATCCTGTTGAATTTGCTTAAGAATTGCCCATCTGCTATGCGTGTTAAAATCTAACTTTGCCCCGCGTACTTCTTCTTTTATAAATGGAAGATCACCGTAATTGCCTATTAAACGATAGTACCAGTACGCCCGATGCCAAAGTGCTTCGCCAAGAATTTGATTTTTATCATTTTCATTTTCCCAGGTAATATTGTCAATGCGGCTGATCACCGTATTTGCATTCTTTACCATTTGGAAAATATCATTGATCTGTACCACAAATTGCTGATACATGTCGGAGTTCGGTGTAAGCGCACGGAAATCCATTTGTAACCAGGGGACGCCCGCTTCAGAAGCTGCCCATTGGTGTGCCATAAAGTTTTTCTGTCCGGTATGCTCACGGTTTAAATCCTTGCGCATATTGATCAGCATGGCATTGTAACCCGCTTTATTCACGAACAGGTTTTCAGGCGTAAAGAAAGACTCAGGCTTTGGTTCCAGGAATTTGTCTGAGCAGGATACCATCAGCGCAATGGATGCTGCTAATACCCAAGGAAGTTTTTTTGAAATATTCATATCATGCAATAATTGAAATCAGTAATTGTTTTACAAGCTCACATTTAACCCGATCGTGAATGTTTTTGGCATAGGAATCATACCCGTTTCAGGATCCCAGCCAGGCCATTTTGAGAAGGTGGCAAGGTTGCGGACAGAGCCAAATACTCTGGCACTTTTCAGCTTAGCTGCGTTAGCAAGGCTCGAAGGCAATGCATACGATAGAGAAACATCCTGGATTCTAACGAAACTTGTTGATTTGAATGGGATAATTCCTCCACCAAAGGGTGCAACGTTGTTAGCAAGTCTCGGATATTCGTTGTTTCTGTTTTCAGGTGTCCAGTATTCATAATTGGCCGTGCTGTTCCGGTCAAAAGTAGACCAACCCTGGATTGACTGGTTGAATGGACGACTATGTCCAAGATCAGCGCGAAGAAATATGGAAGCTGTGAAATTTTTAAGAAAATCTACATCGTTACGAAGACCCAGGTTATAGCGAGGTTCTGTATAACCAATAAACTGCTTATCCTGCAGTGCTTCATATGCACCATTTTTGTCTAAATCCTCCGCTTTGATATCCCCTGGTTTCAAATTGTATTTGGCTGCTTCCTCTGCCTCTTCCACCTGCCAGGTACCTAGAATATTGTAGTTCCAAATGACGTCTACCGGCTGTCCGACAAACCAACCGTTAGCAAACTCAGGTACTTCGCCAGTATGTTGTCTGCCTTCCAATGTGTAAGTACCTATTTCTCCGAATAATGACTTGATCTTGTTACGGTTCATCGAGAAATTCAGGTTGGTTCTCCAGGTGATGTTACTGTTTCTCACATTGACTGAACCTACTGTTAATTCCACACCTCTGTTGCCTAAAGCACCTATGTTGGTAATTACATTGGCAAACCCGGTTACTCTGGGCAACGAGCGATTTACCAGTAAGTTTCTGGTAGTGGCGTCATAAAGGTCCAATGTAGCGGTAACACGGTTCCCGAATAACCCTAAGTCAATACCTGCATTGAGTGATTCGGTTTCTTCCCAACGCAAACCTGTGTTGGATAGGGTGGAGGTAGTCACACCTATCAATGGATTTGTACCGTCGAAATACTGGATGGATTTCATTTGAGAGAAAGCGGAATAAGGTCCGATATCGCGGTTTCCATTTTTACCCCAGCTTAAACGGAACTTCAGTTCGTTGATTTTTTCAGACTGGAAAAAATCTTCATTTGTAATTTTCCAGGCAAATGCTGCGGCAGGGAATATAGCTCTTGGATTTTCACGTCCGAATGCACTGAAACCGTCTCTTCTCAGAGAGGCGGTGAAGAGATACTTATCCAACAAGGCGTAATTAATCCTTCCCATCATCCCATCAGCCGAGTAGCGGCCATCATCAGTAATCATTGTTGGTTTATTGCCATACTGCATTCCATGGTAACCTAGTGCGGAACTGGGTGCAAATCCTTGATTTGTGATGGTTGTAGCCCAGGATTTATTTTGTTCAGCATTGTATAATAAGGTAACATCGAAAGAATGGATTCCTACTTTTTTGTTCCATTTTAGCAAATTGTCAATCATCCATTCTGAATTATTTGATTCCAGCCTGGTAGCATATCCTCCACTATACGTAAACCCGCCTACGTAGGTTTGGGGCGACCAATAGTTGTAGTCTTTTGTATTTCCAATTCTTGGTTGAACAGAAAGTCGGTAAGTAATATCGAATGGCAGTTTAACTTCTGCGAAAATTGAAGCAAATAATGAATTCAAAACTTTCGAACGATCCTGCCCAATTTGATTTAACAATGGATTTGTACCACCCTGGTATCCATGCGGGAACCAGGCAGGTGAACCATCGCTGTTATAAATGGAAGCATAGGGGCTTGTTGTGTAAGCACCATTGAGGTTGGCAGCGATACTACTTTCATTTTTGCTGGTATACTGCGCATTCACTCCGGCTGTTAACCATTTTGTCACTTTAAAATCGACATTCAGTCTGGAACGTATGGCAGAAAATTTGTCGCCTAATAAGATTCCTTCATTGTCGACATAGCCTACTGACCAATAATAGGATGCATTATCGGTAGCACCACCAATACTCACATCATATTCCTGTCTTTTGGCAGTTGTGAAGATTTCCTTTGCCCAATCGACAGTTTTACCGGATTCATATGCCGCTTTTTCTTCTGGGAAGAAGTTAAGTCTGGATAACCATTCCTGTGTATTATCTGAATTCGGATTGGTTGATGCACCACGCCACTGCTCCAGCGTTATGCCATCCGGTAAAGCTTCCGGGTTATGCCAAAAATAATCAGGTTGGGTGAGGCCCAAAGTTCTGAAATAATCTCTTCTGAAATCGAGGTAACCCTGCGGACCTCTGGAAGTGAAATCAGTACTGATTGCTTTAGATACACCGAATTTGCTGGAAAAATTGATGGTAGGTTTTCCTGATTTCCCTCTGGCAGTTGTAATCAAAATAACACCAGAAGCTGCTCTGGCACCATAGATGGCAGCAGAACTGGCATCTTTCAGGATATCCATCGTTTCTATATCATTGGGATTAATATCCTTGATATCTCCATTAAAGATAACCCCATCCAATACGATCATGGGCGAACTGGACGCAGTCAAAGAGTTGGTCCCGCGTATCTCCATGTCAGCACCACCAGCAGCACCTGCGCCCTGATTGGCCTGGAATCCGGCGATAGAACCGGCAAGTACATCAGTAATTTGCGTAACTGCCTGATTTTTAAATGTGTTGGCGCTAATGCGGGCAACAGATCCGGTTAAATCACTTTTTTTTGCTGTACCATAGCCTACCACCACGATTTCTTCCAGTGCTTTGGTATCAGAAAACATTTTGATGTCGATGTTCGACCTGTTGTTTACTGTAATTTCCTGCGTTTCATATCCGACAAACGAGAAAACTAAAACCGCGTTTCCTTGCGATACTTCGAGTGTATAGTTTCCTTCGATGTCAGTTAAGGTTCCGTTTTGCGTGCCTTTGACAAGTATACTTACCCCAGGAAGTTCTTCTCCCTTGTCGTCGGTCACTTTTCCTTTGATAAGGACTGATTCGGATGTACGAACCTGCTGGCTGTTTGACAGCCGGTTGGATTCGGGTAAGGCATTGGCAAATAATGTAGTGCATACTGACAGGGAAAATACAGCAGACAAGCCTAGGAATTGCTTGAAATTTCTCCTGCTTTTTTTATCCTGAGACTGAAGGTCAGGGGTTTCAGGTAGTTTCATAAACGAATTATAAAAAAGTAAAAATTTAATAGACTTAGCCAAGTGATTTGATTGAAGTAAATCCAGCTATTGTGCATTTGACTGTAGTAACGTTAATAGTATTTCATAGGGATGCCAGATTAATTAAACAAATAAAAAATGTATATACCTTTTGCGTATATCAATACAAAACAGTGATATTACCCCTACCCAGGTGAAGTAGGACCGGTAGTATCTTAATTATGTAATCTGGAAGTGTTGGATTTATAAGTTTAGGTCAGGCTCAGGTTTTAATGTTATATTGAGGTTACCCAAAAGAGTAACCTCAATACGCACTATTTGCTTTTGTTCATAACATCTTTGATATTTACAGCTTTGCCCCCTTGTCGTTTACTTTCGTCGGCAGCTTCCATAAATGCAAATATTTCTATTGTTTCTTCAGGTGTCACAGGTACTTCACCTGTTTCAAAGTAACGCAGTATATCTACTAGCAATGGTTCATAGCCACCGTAAGGGCCGAGTGTGCGGTTGCCGTCGGTCGTATAGACGGTTCCTCCATAGTTATGTTTTCCGGTTCTTGTACCCCTGAATGTCCCGACTCTGCCGTCTTCCCATACGCCTACTGCAATATCGGTTCCTTCGGTATGGATCCGTGTCACTTGCTTACAGCCGGTTCCCATGACGGTATAAAGTGTTTCGACACCATGTACACCGTACCAGAAGAGGTCAGGATGGGTTTTCTCCAGCGAGGCAGGGCTGTAGGCATCAGCGCCAACAACTGTTTTTTTGTCGAGCCCTTCAATTCCTTTGATATAGCGTAATGAAGAGCAGGAGAATATGGGTACCTTATACTTTTTTGATGCCTCATAAATGGCAATGGTATCTTTTAAGGATGCAGCCACCGGCTTATCGATAAATACCCGTTTACCGGCTTTCAGTACAGGAATTACCTGTTCAAGGTGAAGACGGCCATCATTGGTTTCCAGTAATATTACATCTGTTTTTTTCAGTAATGCCTCAATTGAATCAACAATCTCCACGCCCAGTTTTTTAACGTCTTCGATATAACCGGGAATGCGCTTGGCACTGCTTTCAATTTCCCTGCTGCCATAGGGATACGCTGCTACAATTTTATAGCCATTGTATTTGTTTCCTGCTTCTTCGCCATTCAGCAACTTGGTAAAGGCGATACTGTGAGAGGTATCAAGTCCGATAATCCCTACTTTTTTACCTGCGGGAGCGGGTGCGCCGGCAAATAAATCTTTGGGAGTCAGTAAACTCATACCCAAACCACCGGCCAGGGAAGATAAAAGGAAATTTCTGCGGTCGAAATTATATCTCATGTTGATTAAGGATTAGTACATTCAATTACTGAATACCGATTAAATGATGGATTTGTCGGGTACGTACCCGTAAATATAATAACAAATATTGAAAATTTAAAAAGATTAATGCTGCAATCGTAACTAATCTTAAAATATAATTTCTAAAAAATTCATTTTCAGGGAATATTATGAAATGTTCTTTTGGTGAGTACTTACCGATTGATGATGATTTCCAGATATTTTTCGGCATATCGTTTACCAAGTGCTCTCTGTGCGGCCGTGCTGAAGTGCACCTCATCGCCTTTATGACCTAAGCCGGCTGAAGAAACATAATAAACATTTTGGAGCTTGCCTGGTAGTTCTGTGATGATTTTATTGATTCGATTAGCAACCGGATTTTTATCTGCATAAAAGTCTCCGAGTGTGGCAAGAATTATAGGCGTTTTTTTGGCGCCCGTATCTTTTCTTAACTGACGAAAAAACTGAATCAGTTTTTCTTCATACACAGCTGCATTTTCTTCCTTACTATCCTGTTCACCCTGATGCCATAGGATGGCTTTTAATTTCCCCTCTTTTTTTGCAGTTTTTACTCTGGCTACCATGGCATCATAGGCGTATATTCCGGTTTGGCTGTGGCGGGCACCGCTTTTCCAGTCGTCTATTCCACTTCCTCCCACTGCACAGGGTATTAATCCGATGTTACGATTCTTCTGGGTTTCCACAACAGCCTGGGCAAAGCTCAGACCGGGACCTACACCGACTGCGGACGGTTTGTCGAAGTGAACCGGGTCTTTTGCCGGGATCCAGACATTATTACTATCGATCATCCAAATTTGTGAATCCGTTGTAGAAGATTGGGTATCCAGTTGTCCTCTTCCTGCCATGTTAGATTGTCCGATCAGCAAAATCAAATCTTTCTTTGCTTTTTGCCCAAGTAGGGGAGTACTTAAAAAAATACAGATTGTTGAAGTGAATAACAGGAGCAGGGTATTACTCAGACGCGGAAATGACATAATATTTGCTTGTATTAAAACAATGATTCAGGAATTGATAAAAGAAATACAAAGGTTATATTATACTGTTTGGAAAGGCTAATATATGGAGGAAAGAAGAAATTCCGAAAACACTGACCTGCTAATCGAGGTATTCATAGCGCATTTCAAGGGTCACATTATTTTCTTCTGCAATTTTTAGCGTTAGAAAGGAAAAAGCAAACCACTCATTTCCTGTTTTTCCTTCGGGCGAATTTTTGCCGGTAACCGTTACCCGTAAAGTATAATCTTCATTATCCTTATTGATAAGCGATTGATTCATTTTGCTAATGTTAATGGGTGACGGATGTTCCAAACCGGTATTCATTCCTATCAGTAAAGTGTATTTTGAAAAGTCTATTTGTGCTGGTTTGGTTTCAGATTGACAGGCAAAAAAAGAATTAAATGTTTCCAGGTCATTGATCACTCTGAATACAACAGGGCCGTTTGTATCATAAGTACGGGAGTGGTATTGATCCAGCAAACATTGCATTTCAATATTGCTAAATTGCGTATTGACTTGATTTACATAAGGTTGATCAAATGTTTGAACGGCCACAGGTGCTGTTTCTTTGCAGCCCAGGATCAGTAAAAAATTCGCTGTGATGAGAAAAACTATACTTTTACGCATAAGATATAGTAAATAAGCAGATAGGAAAGATAGTAAAATAGAAACGTCCTATTCTATACAGAATTGTAGGAAAGACGATAAAAATGGAATAAAATTTAGATATCTGTAGAAGTAATTAGTTATGTATTACTCATGGATATTTGGTTGTAACATAAAAAATCGGCAGGAACGGAGACCTGCCGATTTTTATCAATCTTTATATTTAAAAGTTACCTGGTTTACCGGTATCCCACCATAGGCGGGTAGCAATATCATCTTTACCACCGGTGCCCATTTTTGTGACGGCATCTGCCACTGCCGGTGCACTGCTGATACGCTCGGCATTCACAAACGGCATTCTTTTAATCCATTCATTTGCCGGAATAACTCCCCAGTCGTTACCACTGTCGTTTTTGGCTACATGAGGAATTTTCGGATATCCGGTACGTCTGAAATCTACCCACGCTTCCGATGTATTTGTGAACGTATTGAGGTATTTCTGAGTGATAATTTTTTCCAGCTTCAACTCATCAGAATCCGCATTATTCCACGCCACCGTAATGGTAGACATGGATGTAAAGCTATTCCGCGCATCTAATGGATCCACGTAATTAATAGGCTTGCTCGTGTTGTCAGCCAGATAGGCATCCACGCCCCCTGCACCCCAGTCGGCGAAGGATAATTTTATACCTTCTTCGTAATTAGTTTTTGGATCACCTGCATCCGCCCATCCACGCAGCCCGGCTTCGGCTTTAAGGAAGGCAACTTCTGCTGCAGTAAAGTTTCTTCGGGTCTGTACTGTTTGGAAATCTTCGTTTACCTTTGAAAAAGGTACCCGTTCTGCTTTTGCTCTGATATAAGCACCGTTACGGATTCCCTTGTATGGCATATTCGGATGGTCAGCATATAAGGCAGCATTAGCTGCTGACATCGGAGCAAAATATTTGGAAATCCTGCCATCTTTCAGCCCTACCATAAATGATTCCATCACGGCTCCCATGCGGGTGTCATCCCACTCATAGCAAATCTGTGCCACGGGTATTTTGTTGCCGTTCAAAGAGTTTATAAAGTTGTCAGAATTGGTGGTGATTAATCCAGCAGGGTCACTCAGGGCTTTCTCACCTTCTTTTTTCGCTAGTGCGGGATCTACCTTCGATAACCGTATGGCCAGCCGTAGTCGTATTGAATTGACTACTTTTTGCCATTGTGGGATAGCTCCTCCATAGGCTGTGGGGTCAAATTTTTTGAAACCGACGTAATCTTTGTTGGCCTCCAGTTCAGACTGAATTGTATCCAGTTGCATGAAAAAGAGGTTATACAGATCAGACTCTTTGTCATAAAGGATCGTATTTGAAGTGGATCCATAATTAGAATAGATCACAGGACCATGGACAGCGGTCAGTTTCGAGACGGCCAGAACTTGGATCAGTTTAGCCCATGTGGCAAACAAGGGAAGATTGTTGTCTTCGGCAAGTTCTATTACCTGTTTGGCAGGCGACATCACATCTCCGTATATCCTGTCCCAGTAAGTATTCCAACGGATATAGTAGGTCGTATTGTTCACGTTTCCGACAAAGTCAGTGGGAGTTCCCATAAAGCCCATCCAGTTGTCTGCGCATAGATCTTCTTCAATTTGGTGGCCGTTGAGGTTGAATATCATGTTGGAGAACGGAGAGCCCACCAGATTGAAATCCTGTTTAAGGAGCTCGTCTGAAATTTGATTGGGATTCTGATTGGCTTCTATAAAATTATCTGTACACGCCGCAAATGTTATAATAGCAGTGGCGATGATTAATAGATGTTTCATATTAGTAATATTAGATATTTAAAATGTAAACTTCAGATTCAATCCGTATGACCTGGTAAATGGCATACTGAATACGTCATTGGACTGCATGGAGTTGTTGGTACTCATCGCCTGTTCTGGGTCAAATGGAGCTTTTTTATAGAAGAAGAAAAGGTTTCTTCCTACAAATGATATGGAAGCATCTCTGAAGATCGGACTGGTGCTGTTGCTTTTAAAATTATAACCTACTACAAATTGTCCAAGTCGGATGTTGGTTCTTGAAAAGACGTATGGTTCCATAATCTTGTTTCTGTCACCGACAGTGGAGTAATAGGTATATGGGTCAATTGAAGTAACAGCAGTTTCTTCCTGTATGGCATTAATAGGAATATTTCCAGCATCTCTGGCTGCGGCTGTTCTTTCACTTACTCCGTAGGAATCCAGAAATGCCTCTGTTTTTGAGAATGCCATTCCTCCAAATTTACCATTCACAAGGATACTGGCAAAGATGTTACGGTACGAAAAGTTGTTAGTCCAGCCCAATAGTAAATTAGGATTAACATTGCCCACTTTTTCCTGCAAAGGTGCTTTGGTAGGTACTCCATTTTGATCCAGAATGATCTGACCGGCTTCATTTCTCGCAAATTTGTAGATATAAATATCATTAAAAGATCCTCCGGCTTTGATGATGGAAGCAAAGCCTTCATCATCTCCGCCCACCTGGTAGTCAGGATTAGCAGCAATCAATTCTACAATCTTGTTTCTATTACGTGAGGCAGCAATAGCACTGTTCCAACTGAAATTCTCCCCTCGGAAAGGCTCAGCGTTTACTGTCAATTCAAACCCATTGTTTTCAATTCGACCGGCATTAACATAATACCTGGTAAATTTTGTTCCGGAAGGAGCTGCAAGTGTTAGAAACTGGTTGGTACTGATGTCTTTATAAATTGTAAAATCAAATCCCATTCTTCCGTTCAGAAACTTAGCCTCTATTCCATACTCGTCGCTGACAATTTTTTCGGGTTTCAGATTGGCAAACGGGACTTGCGTATTTCTGTTGATCCCGCCGATACCTGTTGGTCCGCCGGCACCACCGATACTGTGCCACGGATTCACAACATTGTATGGAACCTCGTTGGCAGTTTGAGAAAAGGATGCTCTTAATTTCAAAAATGAAAAAGCATTAGGAAGTTTGAGTATCTCGCTCAAAATAAGCGACCCGCCAAAAGAAGGGTAGAGATAGGACTGGTTACCGGTAAGTGCCAGGGTAGATGCCCAGTCGTTACGGGCGGCAATGTCAAGAAAAAGAAACTCCCTGAAACCTAATGAGACATTGGCAAATGCACCTTGTTTAATAACGGTACTGATTGTCTTATTGAATACGATGTTGTATGGCATATTCGAAAAGGTGAAAAAGTTAGGATATTGCAAGGGAACAGTTCCATTGTTAACATTCATCCCATCATTAAACGTGTTTTTCTGGTAACTTAATCCCGCCAGGGCAGTCAGACTGATTGCCCCGAAGGTATTGTTATAGGTTAGAATACCATCAGAATAAATGGACTGGTCATTATAACGGGTATATTCCCATTTTCCGTTCGTGCTTACACTCACTGAGTTACCTGCGGCAGCAAAGCGGTAATCACGTTCTAAGTTATTATAGTCTATGTTTCCACGAATCTCAAATTTTAGATTTTCCAGTATTTCGTAAGAAAGTTTAATATTGGAAATGATTCTTTTAGAAGTGGCTACTTTTGAATTTTTGTTTAATTCCCAATATGGATTATTCTGTTTTTCTTCAGTCGAATACCAGTTCATCTTTTCCATATTTCTTGTAGAGTCAAAGACTGCATAATTCTCCTTGAAACTGTCAAAGTTTCGGTCTCTGCCAAAAAGGTACAATCCAGTCAAAGGGTTATTGTAATATCCTGCACCTGGTCGATTGTATGATTTTTCCATGGCAAGAATAATATTTGAACTGACCGTTAATTTGTCTTTGAGCAGTTTGGTACTTTGATTAAATGAAAAGTTATTTTTATGATAGGTATTAGTAGGCATAACCCCTTTCGCAGAAATATTGGCATAGGAAAAATAAGCTGTGGTTTTATTATTGCCCCCTGATATAGCAATCGAATTAGTGGCAGTAACCCCTTTCTGAAAGAAATTTTTAATATAATCTTTCTGATAATTGTCTGATTTAACAACAGGCGTTCCCGTGGGAGTCCAGCTATAGTCACCACCTACCGTACCATACCGGTATTGAAAGTCGGGGAGTCCAGCTGCTTCTTCTAAAACAGTACTGCTATTGAAATCCACTGATACTTTTCCTTCTTTTCCTTTTTTCGTTGTAATCAGTATTACTCCGTTTGCTCCCTGACTTCCGTAAAGAATGGCGGCATTTGCTCCTCTTAAAACGCTTATGGTTTCAATATCGGCAGGGTTAATGGAAGATAGGCCATCACCTCCATCTGTTCCACCGTACGAACCCGGTTGTCCGGTTTTGTTGTTAACCAGGGGAACACCGTCAATTACGTAAAGCGCTTCGCTTAATCCTTGCAATGATTTATTACCTCTCAATACTGCTTTGGTTGAACCACCTGGGCCGGAGTTGTTAATTTTAATGTCAATTCCGGCTGCTTTTCCGTTTAGGGCATCCACAAAATTAGTATTGGCTGCTCTTCTGAGCTCATCACCACCAATTTGTTGGGCTGCATAAGTCAGGGCTTTTTTATCTCTTTTAATACCCAGTGCCGTGACAACGACTTCATCGAGAGCAGAAACATCCTCATCCAGGTTGACGGTGAGTATGGTTCTGCCTTCCAATGGCACTTCAATTGTTTTATACCCGATAAATGAGAATACAATCACGCGCTGAAGATCAGTTGTCTGAAGTGAGAAGTTTCCACTCTCATCTGTAGTTGTGCCTGTTTGGGATCCTTTGATCAGGACATTTACTCCCGGCACAGGGGAGTTGTCTTTTCCGCCTGTCACAGTACCCCTGATGGTTTGGGACTGCGCATAGGAAATTCCCATGCTCATTATGAGCAGGGTCAAAAGTAGTTTTACCTTCATTTGTTGGATTTTTAAGATGGATAAAAAGATTATTTATTATGACAATTGTAATAATAAAATTGATAAAACAAAAGAAGATTTGCGCTGTTTTGAAAAAAAATTAATAAGACCAAGTGAGTTACGCCAAAAAATTACTTTTATAGCGTATTTTATATATATTTTTTCAATAGAAGGCTTAATATGTAGTTTTAGGGACACCTATATATAGCTCACAGGTATCTCTATACGATATATTTTTTTGAATGTAATAATACAGGTCAGCTGGTATCTGGAAATTGCTACTTCATGGTTACCATTCTACTATTTTACAACTACAAGATAAAATATATAGGATCAGTTTATGTTGTCTTGTAATCTAGATATCTGTCATTCTGTTTATGACTATTATTCTATAAGTTTCAATAGAATTATTTTCATTATCCTGTGTTTTTACTTGAATTTTTAGAAGAGAATAGTCTTGTTGGTGATTCAATGAGGCGCAGTGAGATGGATTATTTTGATTCAAGATGGAGTTAATTAAATCAAAAAATAGGTGAGGTAGCTATACGTCAATTGAAATTATGAGCTGACTTTGTATATCCTGTACTTGATAAAAACAACGGGCAGAGGATTGGCATAACTATAGGCTAACAGATAAAGAAGATAAAAGGTCTATTACTTCAAGGTCTTGCAGTGCGGCAATTTAGTGAGGTGCATTGCTATCCTACTACTTATTGTGGGTCGTTATTATGAAATCCTAATAATGATATGGTAAAAATAAGTAGTAATAGCAGAAGCAAATGGATTGTGAAAATTGATTAAAACGATGATTGGAATAGGACATCAGTATTATATACCAGCGCTGGACTGTTTGCTGTTACTAAATTTTCAGGGTGCCACGGATTATAATATTCCGAAAGCCTGACATTACTTTGTGGTATCTGACTATGCATCAATAGGATTCTCCGACCGAATTTTCCCTCTACTTAATTGTTAGAAAATTTTCTATAAGGGTAACTTCAGGTTAATATGGAATGGGCGGGTCTACGAATAAGTTTCAAATCTGCAGTTCCTTAACTTATTTAGCCTGTAGTTTCTGTTTTTGATTGGCTATTTATAACTTTTTATGCGAAGCTTTTAAAGAATTACTATCACAATTCGAAAAGAGGGTAGGGGTTTCGTTGATTATTTTACAATGCCAATGACCTTCCTCAACATAAAGTTTTAGTCAATCTTTATTACCTGTCTGTTCGAGTTGTTTTATCTTTTCCATTAATTCACTATTATCTTTTACATAATGTGTGAGTTGCCCTTTCAAATAGGCTATCTGAGAAAGTAAAGCATCAACCGTTTTTTCGGTTTCTGTCCAAGGTGCGGCTAAATCAATATTATTGGCCTGATGCGAATATCCGCGACATGTACTTGAGCAGTATTTAGCCGTAGAACGGCTTGCATAAAAGGTAATACCACACCATTCACAGTTTTTCTCAAATACTTTTGCATTATGCTTGAATTCGGAACGATCTAATTTAGGCATCGGTAACAGTGATTAGAAGACTAAAATTAATATCTACATTATTATAACGTTTTAAACACGTTATAATAATGACTTAAAAATAACCAATACGCATGATATTCCAAATTCTTTTGAGTAAATAAGTTTATATGATTTTTATTTATAACAAGTCTAAATTAATTGTATATTTGCACAACCCAATTTAAAAGCTGGTTGATAATTATGAATACTACCAATAAAATTAAAGATATACTTTCAATAGAGCTTGAAAAGAGGGGTCTTAGAAAAACTATCGAGCGATATAAAATTCTTGAGGCCATCTATGATAGGACTGATCACTTTGATGTAGAAGAGCTTTATTTGAGTCTGAGAAAACAAAATTTTCATGTGAGTAGGGCCACTGTTTATAATACCCTTGACACATTAATTGATTGCGGCTTAGTTCAGAAACATCATTTTGGGGGCGACGGTGCCTTATTTGAAAAAGCATTGGGATTTAGACAACACGGCCACGTTGTGTGCATCAATTGTAATAAGATTCTAGAATTTTGTGATCCCAGATTACAAACTATACAAGAAAGTGTTGGAAATATAATGGATTTTAACATCAATGATCAGGCGCTCATTTTTTATGGTTATTGTAAGGACGGTTGCAATCGTAATCTTTCTGACGATGATAAAAAGCCTGATTAAGCAATATTATGCAGTTGTATAATTGGTTAACAATGAGTAGTGATAGAGACCTCCGCAGGTATCCCGCGGAGGATCTTTTTTTAAGTGACTATGTACTTTCAATAAAACACTTTTCTTCATTCGAATTCAGAAGCGCTTATATTCACTTTTCCCAATCCTATAAATAGGCACGTGAATCGCCATATATAGCGCACCAATCGTCGTCTGAATTTGGCCAAAGAAGTTCGTAAAATAAATAAAATCATACCGCAGTATAACTGACAGTAACTTCTCCACTAAATCTATTCATAACTATACCGGGAATATCACCTTCACAGAATTGAAGTCCTGATTTATGAAAGCAATCGGGTCTCTTCAGGATTATAATCTGAATACACAGAAGCAACATAAAATGTTAGCTATCATTAAATGGAGGGTTTCCAATTTGCGATGAGCCTATGCAGAGTGAGGAATATTTTTGTAGATCTGCTCAATGATTTTACTGCCTCAAACCTGCAAGATTTAAATCAAATGGGGAAAATGGCTTTCCTTACAGAAAAAACAATTTATCTGGCAAAATCAAATTAAAGGAATGAAAATCAATTCATTCAAATTAAATGTAAAGCGTATTATTCTACACTTCCGATAATTTAATGTTATCGGAATTAATATTTCCTTTATATTGCACTACAACTAATCAGACACAAGAATACCCGAATGACACAATTACCTGTAAAAGAAGTATCCGGCCTTGCTTTAAAACTTGAGAAACTAAAAGAAAAAGTACGGCAATTAGCACAACGCGGCCTTGAAGGAGCGGATAATACCAGGAAAGCTTACCAGACAGACCTGAAACAATTCGAATCGTGGTGCCTCGAATACGAACAAATAGCCTGCCCGGTTTCCCCTGAAACATTAGTCACCTATCTTGCATTTTTACAAGATAAATACAAATGGGCAAGTATACAGAGGAAAATATCTGCTATTAGAAAATTACATGAACTCAGGAATGAAGAATACCCCTCTAAAGATGTAAAAGTCAAATCTGTGCTTGAAGGTTTGAAACGCGAAAAAAGCATTCGTCAGAATCAAGCACCTGCATTTACTATCGATGAATTCAAGAAGACAGCGGGTAGCCTGGAAAATGACATTTTACATGAGCTACGGGACAAAATGGTCCTTATATTAGGTTTTACAGGTGCATTCCGACGATCTGAACTGGTTTCTATCAATATAGAAGACCTGCGTTTTCAAGAGGACCACCTGATAATCGGCATGAAAAACAGTAAAACAAATCAGTATGGCGAAATAGAGGAAAAAGTATTTTTTAAAAGTGAAGATCCTGCTATTTGCCCGATAACCACCCTTCAGGCGTGGCTAAATCATTTACCTGCATCAGGTCCTTTATTTGTACGTTTCAGAAAAGGTGAAAGACATGGAGAAATCAAACTTACAGAGGAACGATTATCAGATAAAAGCGTCGATAATATAGTAAAGCATTACTTTGGCAAAGAATATTCTGCTCACTCTCTGAGAGCTTCTTTTGTGACTATTGCAAAATTAAACGGAGCAGATGATATGGAGGTAATGCAGCAAACAAAACACAAAACCTCTTTAATGATTCAGCGATATACCCGCATTAACAATATCACCGAGTTCAACGCAGTCAAAAAGATAAAAATCTAACCATGTAATGGCGTGTTATCATCATGTAGTGTTTTGCATGTCACTCAGAAAATTATCCTGGAAATATTCATACAGGTAATATTGATAGTAGACTACGACCAAATCACCAATGGTGAATTCCATTAAAATAGGGTTGAAATGAGGTCAATTCAGATAAATTTTCTGAAACAGCTCATTTCAACCCAATTATTTTTATATCACGATATGATATAACTGAAGAAATGTATTTTTTGATATCCTTTAGCTCCAAATGGAGCGTCACCTTTGTAGAAAAAAATTCGGCGTTGGTTTGTTCCGCCCCTCCAGGGCTAATGGTCGGATAGGGCGTTGCTGATTTCTACCAAGATTTCGTCCCTACCGGGACTTTGGCAAGGTTGTGTTGAATTGTATTGTCGGAAATTTCCGACAATACCCAACTTACTTTTGCGTATGAATTCAATCAAATACTAAGCATATCTAATATAAAAAAACAGAACAATAGCAGTGATAAGTGCCCACCAAATAGCTGGGTTTTTCCAGCCTTTTTGCTGATCTCTTTCCTCTGGTAGCAGAGTCAGACTTTCCTTATTCCAAATAAGGCCGGCAAGGTCAGCAGCCGGTTTGGGCTTTGTCAGCAGACTGAGAACTACACAAATTGCCATACATACCCAAAATACAATTCCGGTTCTATTAAAAAATGGCATAGTAGGATATAAATATTCTAATAACACCGATAATGGAATCGTCAGCAATCCTGCGGCAAGCGCCCCGGTCTGCGTGGTCCTCTTCCAGAGAATTCCTAATAAAAACATAACCGCTATGCCCGGTGTAAATAAACCGTAAGCATTCATCAGATAAATAAATATTGGCTTTTCAGAATGACTCATCAGTAAGGCCGTGCATAGAATTCCTATCACAATAATTACAGCACCAGAAATTTTGCCAAATTTTACGGCTTCTTTGTCTGTAGCATCTTTTTTAAGATAGGCCATATACACGTCCACGGTTAGAATTGTGGTACATGAATTAATGGCTCCCGAGAGATGAGACATCACTGCCGCAATTAACCCTGCCATAACCAGACCAACCAACCCGGCAGGAAGTAGCATAGAAACTAAGGTAGGGAACAACAAATCAGGCTTCTCAAGATCAGGAATAATCTTGTGCGCCACCAATGCAGGAACAGTGATGATCAAAGGAACAAGGAATTTCAAATAATCCCCAAAAATAACTCCCATGCGGGCGTGCCATTCGTTTTTTGCTGCTAAAACACGTTGTACAATAAACTGATTGGTTGCGCAATAAAATATACTGATACATAATGTTCCTCCCAGATACATCGTCCATGGAAAATCAGGGTCGTCTGCGGGAAGGAATAATTTCCAGTCACTGGTTGTTTCCATAATTGCCGGAATACCTCCAGCCGCAGTTATTGTAGCATAAGATAGTATGCCTCCCCCTAAAATCAACACACCCAGCTGCATCATTTCTGTCCATATCACTGCTCTGAGGCCACCTGCTATGGTATATATACCAGTAAGAAAAGCGATGGCCAGAACGCTGGTCCAGACAGGGATGCCCAAAAGCGCATGTAACGATAATGCACCCAGATATAATACAGCACTGATTTCCACAAAAACGTAGGTAAGTAAAATCAGGAAAGCATAAGTCGCACGTGCAGGTGAACCAAATCGCTTTTGCAAAAACTCCGGAACCGTGTAAAATCCGTTACGGATATAAAACGGTAAAAATATCCATAATAAAGCATTGAACCCGATCAGAATGGCTCCCCATTCCATGGCAATTACCACAAATCCACGGTCATAAGCTGCACCCATGGCACCCACCAGATGATGACTGCTGATATTAGAGGCAATAATACTGCCACCAATCATCCACCAAGGCAGCTTATCGCCAGCCAGAAAATAGTCACGCTTGGTTTTTTTACCTTTCCTGGAGGCATAAATTCCCAGCAATAAAACACCTAAAATATAAATTGCAAAAATTGAAAGGTCTAGTGTAGTAAGGTTTAGTCCCATGGATAGGCTAAGTCATATTTTTAATTAATTCAACGGTTATCCTGGTAAGATGATCCAATCCACCTGCGGCAAAAGGTGTTTGCCAGACTGGATAAGCATCTTCTTTATAAAGATGGGTAGGCGGCAGGTAACCTATTGATCCATTGACAAGGTTGCCAACTACAATTGCATGATCAGGGAATGCTTTTCGTACATCTATCTGGAAATCGGAATAGGGTTCATTGGGTTGTCCAACCAGAACTACATTACCGAGTGTCCATATCCAAACCGGGACTTTTGCGGTTTCTCCATCGCCAATGGCCTTCCGTATGCACCTTTTTCTCCAAAGCCTTTCCTTGAGTACCCTATCCCGACAAATATCAAGTTCAGCCTCAATTTCGTTCAGTTTGGGAAAATCCTTTAATTCGAGATTCAACAACTCAGTGACGGAATTCACCACGGAGGAAGGCTCAAATGGTTTTTCCTTCCACATTCCCAGACTTGCTCCGGATTCTATTACTCCATTATATGCCAACAGACAACCGGGTGTTAGCATCCCTTCTAATGTAGCCAGTACCGAGAAACCCAGCTGTCTGCCATAGCGGTCTGCAAGCGCTGTATCCCCTGAAAATTGTTCCCTGCCAGAGAGATCTCCTGATGCTCCCTGAACAAACAGACATGGCGCATCAGTAAGTGCCTCCACCAATTCCCGCATCGCACCGATATAATCAGGAGAAATCAGTTCATTTTCCCAGGCAAGCGTGGTGGGATGACAGGCATAATTAACAAGAACTCCGATGATGTTATGATTAGCTGTATCGGTGATACGCCCTACCAGCAGGGTATCATCAGCGCATTTTGCCGGATTAAATCCTATGACGATTCTGCTACCCTGTGGCTCAGGCAAATCACGGTTGACTGCCAAAGTACATTTGCCATAATCACAGGACAAGATTGCTGAAACAGCTTTTCCCAATGCTTTATTGATAGCAACAAGCGCTATATCTTCTACAGATTTTAAGTACCCTTCAATGAGAGCGCCCCCTTGCTTGTCTGAATCATCAGGACAAATTCCCGGTCCGGCATGCGTATGTGAGAGACAAAACATCAGGCGAGAAGTGTCAAGAGACAACGCTTCCAGTAAACGATTTCTGAGCCGGACTTCATATTCAGAATTTTTCCACCAACCCAGATCAGCCCCTATCAATATCAATGGTTGTTCATCTGCAGCAGATTGAAACGTAAAACAGGTAAGTGTTAATGACCGATGTATGCCACTGGCGATATCTTTTTTGGCAGCCCCCCAGTTACGAGCATATATACCCATCGGAGGGTTTATCTCTTCCTGAGCAACACCGATCAGACCGGCAAAGGACGGATTAAGAAAACTGGGTTCAGGCGTCATTTCTTATTTTAAAGACAAAGTTGAATTAACGTTCATTAACTGATTTACCACCTGCTCCGTCTTGTCTAATGTTTCCTCTATGTCGTTTTTTGAATGAGAAAATGAAATGCTACCTTGTTTTAAGGGCAGTGGAAAATTGTAGATACCTTTTCTGATCAGCTCCTGACGATATACTTTATCAAATTCGAAATCATGATTTTCCATAATATCATGAAAATCAACAGGCGCATGGTCCATGAAATAGACACAGAAAGCCGACTGTTCACGCGCAATATAAAACGGTTTGTCTGTCTTATTGAAAATATCTTTTAGGCCATTTTCCATCATGAGTCCCAGTTCATTGACATGATCATAAACCCTGAACGTTTCCGATTTTAACTTCCCGATTGTAGCAATAGCAGCTGCGGTAGTCAGCGGAAAGGCGTTGAAAGTTCCTGCTATCAATACCCGTTTCGATTTTTCCGGATGAATGAAGTAATCCATATACTCCTTTTTCCCGCCAATTACCCCAAACGGATACCCATTGGCTACGGCTTTTCCAAAAGTACTCAGGTCGGGCATTACCCCACAAATCGATTGATAGCCTCCCAATGCATGGCGGAATCCGGTTTTAACTTCATCAAAAACCAATAGAAATCCGTTCTCATCTGCCAAATCCCGTAAACCCTGCAAATAACCCTGTTCTGGTTTAACGATGCCAATATTCTGCAATATGGGCTCTAGAATCATACACGCTACAGGATAACGTTTCAATACATACCTGACAGAGTCAAGGTCATTAAAATTGATTACATGAACCAGTGAACTATGCACTGCCGGTATTCCGGCGGAACCAGCATCAAACGGGTATTCACCCGGACTGACCCTTGGCCCTATATCCGCCAAAGAACTGATCACATTACAGGAAACGTCATTATGCCAACCGTTGTATCCGCCCTGCATGACTATTACATGATCACGACCCGTAATTGCCCTTGCCAGACGGATTGCATGGTAAGTTGCTTCAGAGCCGGTGGTAGTAATCTGAATTTTTTCTACCGACGGCACAACATTACAGAATAGCTCTGCGAATTTACCCTCCAAATCAGTGGGTCCGGCACCCATAAGAACATTCTTACTTCGCAAGGTTTCCTCCACTGCCCCGTCCACATCCGGATCATTATGGCCAAGAAAGGCAGCAGCAAAACCAGCCTGGTAATCAATATATCGATTTCCTTCTATGTCCCAGACATGACTACCTTCACCTTTGGTAAAACATATATTAGGATCAGATTTCCTGTTCAGCGATACAACCCCGCCCGGAATCCATTTTTCATTTTGCTTTAGCATTTCAGCCGATTTTGGCCAGGTATTATTCATAAGAGTGATGATTATTTATCAGAGCCACGATTATACAGCGCCTGATTTACTAAAATTTGTTGCTTTTTGTGGATACTTACTCAAGGCAGTCTCAATCAAAAAACTGCCCATGACAACAGACCAAAGTCAAACTGTTTATTTTTTCTGTCAAGTATTATTAAATCTTGTATTGGGGGATTTTTAATAACTCCCCATTCTTCATGGCCGAATGATGCGCCACAATTCCTGCTACAGTCATATTTAAAGCAAGTGCTATATTCACCAGCGGGGTTCGGTCCTCCAGAATAGCCGTTATAAATTCATCCGTCAACCGTCCATGCGAGCCACCATGCCCACCAGCCGCAACTGCGGGAGGCAACGGTGGTCTTTCGGTGTCAGGCAGGTCCTTGGTAATTCCTTCAAATTTCTCATAGTAACTTCCCAACTGGCCGCGGACACGTCCTCTTTCACCATGATCGCCGGGAGTATCCCAACTGACCGCCATCCGGGAATTGCCGCCATCACTACTTCGAAACAGGGCTATTTCCGTTCCAAAAGGATTTTTATATCGGTTATTGGCTGCCTGAAGATGGGCTATTGTACTGGGCATACCCATACAGGATACCTCTACGAAAGATTCACCGGAAACAGCCAGATGATATGCATTTGAATGAGTCGGATAATATTGAGGAGGCAATCCAACACGCCAATCCAGATAAGACTCTAATGGCTCATCCATATAATGGTAATACTCACCTTCCGTGTACACCAACTTACCGAATCCGCCTGCATCATATATTTTCTTCATTGCATAAAGTGGCTCATGAAAGCAGGATGTTTCAAACATCATATACTTTTTGCCACTTTGTTTTACAGCTTCAAAAAGTTTATCTGCATCTTCCAGATGCTCGAATACCGCAGGTACGGCACAAGCAACGTGTTTCCCATGTTTCAGTGCTTCAATGGCATGCTTGGCATGATTAGGGGCATCCGTTGCTATAAAAACCGCTTCTATGGAATCGTCCTTCACCAACTCCTCCAGAGATGGATAAGTTTTTGAACAGTTTACAGCTTTTGCCAATCCCGCACAGCGTTCCGGAATCAGATCACTCACTGCTACAATTTCAACATTAGGATGGGTTTGGAACTCAAAAGCGGCACCAAATTTACACAGACCATAGCCGATGATACCTACTTTTACTTTCCGATCCGAGACGGGAGTCCATATTTTGCTCGATTTACTTTCTCCGGTTTTTTCGAAGCCCTGGATCACCTCTCCTTTCTTATCTTCTGACTGACCTGAATTATTGCACGCACTCAGCAAACTTACTGCTGCACTCCCCAGACCAAGCGATTGTAGAAATTTACGTCTACCAGCCGAGCCTTTATTTATAAAATTGTCAATAGATTCACTCGAGTGCTTATGATTATTTTCCATAATAATTTCATGATTTTCGGATCTTAGATCCTAAGGTTAATATTTGGATTCCAGCGTTTAGAATATTAATAGTACAAAGCAATCTTACTCTCACGATTGAGTTTTGAAATCCCAAAACTCAAATACTCATTTTTTGTTTACAAATTTATAAACATTAAGTAAACATCAAATACTTTTTTTCAAAATTCCATATATAAATTAATATAGCAATTAATTTATTGTAAGCTCATTATTTTTATAATATCATGATTAACTATTAATATACGAATTAAAATGAGGCTACAACATATAGATTCTATGTTGCTTACCCTTTAATAGCACCTCTTTATTGATGAATATATAGACGGTTATAGACTTTTAAAATGTAAACATTTTTACCGTTTACATTTCCATTTGTGGAGAAAAAGAATCCATTCATTCCAGAAAATCCTGGTTAAGCATTCAACCAAATCTGTGGGATAGTATAATGTAAGGCTAAATTTCTTTGCTTTAGCTCTCACATCAAGCGAGCGTAGGAAAAAATTTGAATCAAGGCATCAAATTGAAAATTATGGCCGCTAATTGTTCATAATATCCATTTTACCATTGTTCTCCCAATAAATTACCCTATTACTTAATTTGTATAAAACTCCTGATTTTCTCTCGTAACAATATCAATAGGCATAAAATAATCCTTTGTAACAGAGTAATCCAACACCAGATTCTGGTATAATGTCATCACCCCCTTATAGCCCTGCTCTTCCGGCTTATGACATATTAAGAAATCAATAATTCCTTCATTGAGATAGTATACGTTCTCTTTGAGGTAATCATATCCAATTAGCGGTATATCTTTCTTGTGACTGTTAAATAGGAAGGAGGCTACCGAAAACACCCTGGAGTTGGTCACAAAAACCGCTTCTATGTTGTGATGAACATGGAATACATAGGTAAGGTGACGAGCGACAGACTCGTAATCAGTCTCCCTGATGTCAATCCTTACAATCTCATTTTCAAGTTTAAAATCCTTGAAGTAAGACCGGAATCCAGCTTCAATCTGGTTATAACTAAAGTTCTCTACCTCTTTGGAAATATTGACAACCAGCACCTTACGTTTACTTTTCAACCTGTAAGTAAGCAGCTTCGCACCCAGGTAACCGCTTTGGAACAAAGGTGGCCCTATATAGGACAGGTTATTCTGTCCCGGTATATTAGAATCTATAAAAAGGTAAGTAAGTTTTATCTTATCACATTTGGCAGCGAGTTCTGAGGTTTCGTCCAGAAAAGAAGGCGCTATGATCAATCCGTCAAAATCACCTTCCAACAATTTATCTCCTTGATTTTTGAAAGACTCACGACTATTGGGATCAAAAAGGAATTTCTCAATAGTAACACCATATTGACGAATTTCTGACTCTGCTCTCTCAATTCCTTTAAGAGGTGCTTCCCAAAAATTAGTTTCTTCAGAAACAGAGGGAATCAGGGCTGCAAGCCTCAGAATTTTTCCGGAAGCAAGTCGGCTTGCCATCAGATTGGGCTGATAATCCAGCTCCTCAATTATCTGATTAATCTTTTCACGGGTCTTTGCCGAAACCCCTACACGGTTATGCAAAACGCGGTCAACCGTTGCGATTGAAACACCCGCCCTTCGGGCAATTTCCTTTACTCCCTTTAATTCTTTTTTACTCATTCTTCTAAAACTGATGAATGCCCTGGTTTTACTTACCGTTTATAAGCGTTTTTGTAAAATTAAGCCTACTTTACCATATTTTTACAAAACCGTCTCTTTTCCTCCGAACGAATCCATTTATTTTTCATTTGTCCCTGCTACGGTTTGACAGAAAGTTCAATGGATTTACGATGCTCGGGCAAACTTTTTACGTTTGCCTTTGCTTATAAATAAATGAACAATAGCAGCATACATCATTTGAAGAAATAACACTTCTCCCAAATAACTACCTGAACGATTTTTATGGATGTTGATTAATAAATTTCTTCTAATTACGACCTGTCTCCCTCATTAGATTATTCCAAAACAGGTATTTGCTATATTTCTTAAACGCCCAGATTATTTAATGAAACATGCCCCTGTAACATTTTGTACGATAAGTGTTTAAGATGGTCAGGTTATGCAATAGGACATTTGCAATAGAAGAGCATTTTTTTATAATAAAACATGGTATTTTTTCAATTTTTAAAGATTTAGTTTTTTTTCCACAATATCTTTTAATAAACATTTATTTGAAACAATCTTGCTAGTATATTTGTAGTATATTATGAAATCATTAAGGTGTAGACCTTTAAGCATATACGACAAAAAATGGGAAAAAGTACAATTTCTCCAGATATTCAGACAGATGTAGTCCTTATCGGAGCAGGCATTATGAGCCTGACGCTCGGTACTATTTTGAAAAAATACCGTAATGATATGTCCGTTGCGATATTTGAAAGATTGGATGTAGTAGCAGGTGAAAGTTCAGATGCCTGGAACAATGCCGGAACAGGACATTCTGCTCTCTGTGAGTTGAATTACACACCTGAAAGAGCCGACGGGTCGATAGACTGCTCTAAAGCGGTCAAGATTTATGAGTCGTTTCAGGTTTCGCGTCAGTTCTGGGCACATTTGGTTGAAGAAGGCATTCTGCAATCTCCTGAAAGATTCATTCGCACTGTCCCTCACATGAGTTTTGTGCATGGCGAAAAGGATGTTGAATACCTGAGAAAGCGCTATCAGGCAATGCAGGAATACCCTCTGTTTGATGGTATGCAATATTCTGAGGATCCTGAGGTAATTAAATCATGGATTCCTCTTGTCATGGAAGGCCGTGATCCCGATGAAAAGGTAGCAGCCACTTTTACTGAAGAAGGCACGGATGTGAATTTTGGGGCATTGACCCGTGATTTGCTCACCTATATGCAAAAACAGCCAGGGGTATCACTTCATTTAGGACATGAGGTATATGAACTCCACCAGGATGAAGAACACAAATGGATTTTAAATATAGAAGACCGTCGAACCAAAAAGCGAATTAAGGTAAAAGCAAAGTTTGTTTTTATTGGTGCCGGTGGTGGTGCATTGCATCTTTTAGAAAAATCAAATATTCCGGAAGGGCGCGGTTTCGGAGGATTCCCGGTAAGTGGTCAATGGCTTCGTTGTATCAATCCTGAAATTATTGAGAAACATCAGGCCAAGGTTTACGGCAAAGCTGCCGTAGGAGCACCTCCTATGTCAGTTCCTCACCTGGATACCCGTGTGATTGATGGAGAACATGCATTACTGTTCGGCCCTTATGCAGGATTCAGTACCCGGTTCCTGAAAAACGGTTCGCTCCTGGATCTGCCAACCTCTATCAAACATGATAATATCATGCCGATGATCAGAGCAGGCCTGGATAATCTGAAGCTTACCAAATATCTGATTGACCAGGTAAGACAGTCTCCGGACGACCGCCTTAATGCCCTTAAAGAATATTACCCTTTAGCCAGGAAAGAAGACTGGCGTTTGGAAATTGCAGGGCAGCGGGTTCAGGTCATCAAAAAAGATCCTGTACATGGTGGCGTTTTGGAATTCGGAACAGAAGTGGTAACATCAGCCGATGGTTCCATCGCTGCACTTTTAGGTGCTTCTCCGGGAGCCTCTACTTCGGTTTCTATTATGTTGGAACTGATTGAGCGGTGTTTCCCCGACCGCCTTACCACGCCGGAGGTACAGGAAAAATTACGCGAGACAATTCCTTCCTACAAAAAGTCATTATTGAAGGAACTGGATCTGCTGGAAAGAGTTAAACACTGGACAAGTGAGGTGTTGATGCTAAAAGAAGGTAAATCGAGCGTTATCTGATCATTCCATTCTTATACATACCAAAGGGCGCCCATAGTACAGGCGCCCTTTGTTGTATCTTGTGCTTTTATTCGTATAACCCAAAAATCATAATTTATAATTGACCAGCTGGTTCACACTCTGTAGTTTTCCTTTTTCGTCATAATCCTCCTGTTTGACTACACCCAGACCCTTCGCAAACCATATATATTCAGTTGAAGAAGGCATTTTCTGATTCATTCCCATTACTTTCATAGAGGTTCGTCGTTGCCCACTGATTTTCACACAATCAAAACTACCAGCCGGCGTTTGAATTTTTTCTCTGGCTACTACTTTCCGGTTTTCCAGGGTAGAAATAACTTCCATAGAAACCTGAGGACTGGGACTGGTTTTTAAAGTAAAGCTCACATCATCCAATTGCTGACCAGGATACATTTGTTTAGGGAACTCCATAAAACCGTCGGTAAAACTCATTTCTGTATTTTCCATGGCTTTCTGAACAGCCGCTGCATCGGCACCCGACTGCCCGGCCTGTTGCATGGCCTGCTTCATTATTGCTCCAAAATCCATATACATTTTGTCACCGATGCATTTGAATTGCATGTCAAATTCATTGTTTTTATCATCCGAAGCTTTTACATCTGCCACCGTACCCTGTCCTTCCTGATGAATATTTATGATGGTCATTTTAGACTTCTGAAGATTTTTATTTTTCCCATCTTTAGCCTCAAATTCCATAAAAGCACCTTTTTTGAACCAGATAAAGTCTGTACAACTTCCTGATATTTCCAAAAGCTGATCTTTGGCAGCTGGCGGTGCGGGCTCCTGAACAGGTGCAGTATCAGAATTGGTTTGTTGTTTTGCAGGTTTTTCCGATGCTTTTTCCTTTTTACCCGATGGCTTATTCAATGCATCGTCCAAAGGCTTATCCGTTTCACGATCAGCCTTATCCAGCACCTTATCAATGCTCCGGTCCACTTTACGATTGACCCTGTCATTTACCTTTTTTTCAACTCTTCGACCCAGATTCCCTAAGCCCTGGGAATAAACATCCTGACAAACGAGAAGTCCAATCAGGAGAAGAATTACTGCTGATAGTTTTTTCATATTATTGCCTCGGAGATAAGTTTAACTGTGATTATTTATGCTCTATTATGGTATGGATATAGGAAGGAATTATCGTTTACACTTGTCAAGCACTTCTTGCGCAAACTTAACAGCAGCAGAAAGCCCTTCTTGTGCATTATCAGCAGTTTTAGCGACGATCGTAAATGTAGCCGTCCCGGCCAAAACAGTTAATTCAATTCCGTGAGTCGCATCCCATTTCCAATACGCCCTTGTGCCCAGATTAGCAACTGCCTGATACTGCATTTCTCTACGGATCTCCAAAAGTCGAAGGGCATTCTCGAGTGCTTCCGCATTAGTAGCCAACTCTTTTTCTGCATTGGCTTTCAATTGGTTATATTCAGCATCAGAAAGAGACTTGTAACCCATTTCAAATAAGTCAACGAAGGATTTGTGGTTATAAAGTTCGAGATCTTGATTTGAATAAAAATTCAGATTCTTCACCTCTACGATATTACGATCAGGGTATTTAATCATTTGCCCGAGCAGTTCCATCTCCAATTCAGGACGGTCACTATCCCATGTATACTTACAGGAGCCATATTGATCCTTATTGGGTCTAACTTCCTTCTTAAAAGATGCTTCGTCTATTGTTAAATGTCTGCTTATGTCTTCCCTGGTTAACAACTTATCGTAGGCATAACCGAAATTTTGAAGACAGTCTGCCATAGCCAAATCTACATCAGGAGCAGGTTTATCCTCACTGCTGGAACAGGAGGCGAACAGAAATATACTACAAATGGTGATCAAAAGGTTTTTCATATCAGAAAAGTGATTCAGGATAAATTTTGCATATCAGGCGGGTTGAAATCATCCGCACAGTCAGCAAATACGGGAACAACTATGCTCAAAACAATCTGTATTTATTATTTGAGGGAGATTTCCTTCTAAATCACCTTTATTAGTTAGTATTTTGTATCTCCTGAGATTTATTGGTCATCATATGCATATACTCATTGAAAGCGCTGTTTTAATAATTGATGACATAATCAGGATATAATTATATCTAATTTCAGTAAAGGAAATGATTCAATGGCCGAAGTACCAAAGTGTCATTTATTCTCAGGGTTTTAAAAAGGATCACAGAAACATGGTGCCACATTATGCCAATTCTGACATTATCGGGTTGCTTTTTTGTGGAGCTATAGGCTTTCTGTGCTTCTTCGTTACCTTCCTTTACCTCCGCAACAAGGAGCTTATTTATGCCTACTATGCGCTGTTTCTTTTATTCATATTGCTCTATGGTTTTATTAATCTGAAGGCAGAAACATGGCTGAATGACTTATTGAACGGTTACCTGCGAAACAACAAAAAACTGATTGAACCTATTACCATTCTCTCTTTCAGTTTTTACATTTTCTTTACGATTGAACTGATAGAAATAAAAGCGCAAAACAAATGGATTTACAGAACGCTCCGTATTTGGGGAACAGCATGTATTTCCTATGCCTTATTATATTTCCTCTTATTTCCGATCATTTCTGAATACACGCTCACCATATTTATCCTGGCCCGTATATTTATATTTTCCATGAGTACGGTACTCATTACGGGAATAATAAGAAAAATATCCTCACCGGTAAAACCCGAATTTATCATTGGCAGTATCGCTTATTTCGCAGGGTCCATTGTCGCATCTATGCGTTTCATATTTCATGATTTGCCTTTTCCTTCATTCTATCAGTTTTCCGCACCTAATTATTTTGAATTTGGCATTTTAATAGAAACAACCTTCTTCGCACTGGCATTGGGTAAACGAATCGCCCATTCCAACAATGAACGACAGAAAACCAAAGAAGAACTCATTGCCCAGATGCTTGCCAATGACAGGCTCATTAAGGAAATGAACAAAAAACTGGCTATCGAAATAAAGGACAGAGAAAAGGAAATACTGCATAAACAAGAGCAGATCAATCAACAGGAAAAGTTGATGATGCAAGCAGAATTTGAAAAGAAATTTACCCAATCAGAGATGTTGGTACGCAGAATGCAGATCAATCCGCATTTCATTTTCAATTGTTTAAATTCCATAAAATACCTGATTCAGAGTGACCAGAATAAAAAAGCCACTACCTACCTCTTGATTTTCAGCAGGTTCATTCGTGAGGTACTTGATACGTCCCAGCAAAATATCATTACTTTGAAAAGAGAGCTGGATATTACTGAAAAATATCTACAGCTGGAAAAAAACCGCTTCAATGATGACTTCACCTACGAAATACAGATAAAAGACCATAGGTTACTTCAACAATTGTTTATACCGCCATTACTCCTGCAGCCATTTGTCGAAAATGCCATCTGGCACGGTTTACTCCTAAGTGCCAACAGCGAGAAACTATTGCACATCAATCTGGAGTTTACTGATGACCGGCTGATTTTGCTCATTGATGATAACGGCATCGGTCGTAAAAATTCCATGTTAAAAAATGAAAACAAATTAACCAAAAGCATGGGCATTGCCCTGACTGAAGAAAGGATAAAACTGTTTAACTATTATTATAATCACCAACTCTGTTTTAAGATTACAGATAAAACCGATTCTGATGGAGAAGTAATTGGAACCCGTGTAGCTTTAGAACTTTTATTTCATGATATCAATCTATCACTCAGTAGAAACCCCATTCACTAAAAACCCTTGATATGAATATTGCCATTGTTGACGATGAACTTCATTGTGTAGAAAGTCTTTTACTTGATATTACAAATCTGTATCCTGAATCTAAAATAGTATATAAAGGAACCCGCCCCGCCCAGGCTATCGAAGCATTGAAAAGAATTCAGGTCGACTTGCTTTTTCTTGATGTCGAAATGCCTGAAATCAATGGTTTTGAACTACTCAATCAGTTTGACCCACCCCCCTTTGATGTTATTTTCACCACGGCTTACAGTCAGTATGCTATTCATGCATTTAAAGTAAAGGCGATCAATTATCTTTTAAAACCGATCGACGAAAATGAATTGACAGAAGCAATGAATGAATGGATTGAAAAGCGGCATTCTAAAGAGTACAGTGATGAAATTGAGATTTTACTCAGTGAACTGAAACGCGAAGGGATTCTTACCAATAAAATTGCCGTACCGGTGGCCGATGGTTTAGAGTTTCTGGAAGTCAGTAAGATCATGTATTGCCAGAGCCAAAGTAATTATGTGTTTTTTCATATGGAAAATGGGCGTCAGATTCTGATCAGTAAAACATTGAAGGAAGTGGAAAAAATATTACAAAAATACTTCTTCTTAAGAGCCAGCCAATCCTTCCTGGTCAACCCGAATCATATGCAGAAATACAGCCGTTCGGATGGTGGTTACCTTTTGATGGTTAACGGAGTACAGATTCCGGTGAGTAATTCTAAGAAAGATCTGATAAGTGGCATTTTCAAAGCAGTGGAGAAGAACAGTAACTGACCCAAATTGAAAGGTTATAAGAAAAACCGTAATTTTGAAGATAGTAATTAAGTCAATCAATAATCTATCAAAATGAAAAAATACGGACTGGTTCCATTGTTACTGATCCTGATGTGGCCTGCTTTTGCACAGCAGAAATCAGGCAGAAAAAAAACGCCAACTAAGCAGGAAGTACAACAAAAAAAGCCACTCTCACATGATGTGTACGATTCGTGGAATGATATCACTGAACGGAAAATCAGTGATAATGGACAATATTTTGTTTATGGTCAAAATCCCCAGGAAGGCGATGGGGCAGTAATTATTCATGATTTCAATTCCGGTCAGAAAAAATCATATCCCAGAGGCACAGGAGTTAGTCTGACAGCGGATTCGAAATATGCCGTTTTTAAAATAAAACCGCAACATCAGCTGGTAAAGGATCAACGGCGTCAGAAAAAGAAAAAAGAGGAATTGCCCAAGGATTCATTGGGTATCGTTGACCTGGCAACTGGTAGCATTACCAAGTTTGCTGCTGTGAAGAGTTATAAAGTGCCTGAGAAATCGGGTGCGAGTATCGCCTTCCTGACTGAATCTGCGGCTGTAAAAACAGATTCCATTGGAAAGTCAAACAAAAAAGGGAAGAAAGAAAACGAGGAAAACGGATTTCGTTTCACCGTAAGAGAGCTGCAAAACAATGCAGAGCAAACCTTTGAATTTGTTAAAGAATATACATTTTCCCAAAATGGCCAATGGCTGGCGTTTACATCTACCGGTAACGACTCCACCTTAAAAGCGGGAGTTTATATACTTGAATCCGGAAAAACGCAGCCCATATTGGTATTTGAAGGGCATCCCAAACACAAATTTACAAATCTTTCGTTCGCTGAAACCAATAACCAGCTGGCGTGGATAGCAGACCTGGATACCAATTCCAAAACGCAGATACGTCTTCCGAAGCTCTATTATTGGAAAGATGGCATGAACAAAGCAGATTTGATTGCCGATGAGACCAATCAGCCAGGACCGAAAGACTGGTTTGTGAATGCCCACTACAAGCCTGTATTTTCCAAAGATGGTAACAAATTGTTCTTTGGGACCAACCCAAAAGTCATTGTAGCCGATACGACTTTACTCCCTGATGAAATAGTCAATGTTGAGGTTTGGCATTGGAAAGATCCACTGTTACAAACGCAACAAAAAGTGCATCTGGAACGAGATCGAAAAAAATCATATCTAGCAATTTACCATATACAAAACAAAAAAATGGTTCAGCTGGGTGATAAAACCTGGGATGCGATCGAACTTGTTAATCAAGGTAATGCTGACTTTGTACTGGCAAAGTCTACTATCAGATACTCCCATGAACATTGGGACTGGAATCCCAAACAGGATGTCGCTTTAATCAGCCTGATTGACGGAACCCAACGATTGGTAAGTGAAAAACTGGAAGGAAGTGCGCGCATTTCTCCTCAGGGCAAATACGTTTACTGGTTCTCCAATCCGGATACAGCCTGGTTTGCCTACCATACACAAACCTTGAAGTTGCATCAATTAACCGATAACAAATCGGTTCGTTTTGCCGATGAAACGGATGATCATCCCGATTACCCGAGAGCCTACGGCATAGCAGGTTGGACAGCCAACGATGAAAGTATCATAATTAATGATCGTTATGATCTCTGGGAATTTATCCCTGGTAATGATAAAGGCAAAAAACTCACGAATGGAAGGGAACATCAGCGTACATACCGCTACGTTTCGCTTGATTCGGAAGCCAGACATATTAATCTGAACAACCAGACGATTCTCCAGGTTTTTAATGAAAACAGCAAACAATCAGGATTTTACAGATTGTCCCCGAACGATAATAAGCCAGTCAAACTGATGGAGGGAGATTTTAAAACAGGTGCGTTTGTATTGAAGGCAAAAAATGCCGATAAACTGCTGTTTACCAAAGAAAGCTTCCGTGATTTCCCGGACTGGTATGTGTCTGATACACAACTGAAATTAATAACCAGAATAACAGAAGCCAATCCTCAACAAGCTGAATATTCGTGGGGTAATGTGGAGCTGCTATCATGGGTGGCAGGAGATGGCACACCACTGCAAGGATTACTCTATAAGCCTGAAAATTTTGATCCGACTAAAAAGTATCCGACGATGGTGTATTACTATGAGAAGAATTCGGATAATCTGCATTCACATTTTGCACCAAAGCCGATTCGATCATATGTCAACTTCAGTTATTTTGCCAGTAATGGTTACCTGGTTTTTGTTCCAGATATCGTGTATGAAATTGGACATCCCGGAAAAAGCGCTTATAACTGCCTGATTCCAGGTGTGTTAAATCTCATTAGCAAAGGCTTTGTCGACGAGAAAAGAATTGGCATATCGGGTCATAGCTGGGGTGGTTATCAAACCGCCTACCTTGTCACCAAAACCAATATTTTCCGGGCTGCCGAGGCAGGTGCGCCCGTATCCAATATGACAAGTGCCTACGGAGGAATTCGCTGGGATACCGGTTTGAACAGACAAGCGCAGTATGAGCGTACACAAAGCCGGATTGGTGGCACTCTGTGGGAAAAACCAATGGAATACATTGAAAATTCGCCCTTGTTTTATGCTCCAAAAGTGGAGACTCCCTTGCTGATGATGCATAATGATGAAGACGGAGCCGTACCCTGGTATCAGGGAATTGAATTCTATCTGGCATTAAAACGCTTGAACAAACCGGTCTGGATGCTCAACTACAACGGAGAAAAACACGGACTGGGTCAGCGTCAGAATATGAAGGACTTTACTGTACGTCTCTATCAGTTTTTTGATCATTATCTCAAAGATGCCCCTGCTCCGGCATGGTTGACAGACGGACTCCCTATGATAGAAAAAGGGATTAATCAAAAACTGGAACCAGCCACAAAATAATTCAGTGTATACAATAAAAATGCCCCTCAGTTGATATTGAGGGGCATTTTTATTGTATGACTATTTGCCGGTTACAGCTCTTTTATTTTAATCGACCGAAACCACATTTTTTCCTTGGCATTATGGCTCTGTAAAGCAATACGGCCCTTATGATGTGGTGTAGCATAGGGCCAGTCCGCGTATTTGCCTGCCTTCACTTTTTGAAGCCAATCCGCACTTCCGTAATGATATTCTACAATCAGTTTATTGTTCAGGAAATGCTTTACATGATCGCCCTTCACCACAATACGACCTACATTCCAGGTACCGGCAGGCTTAAAACCTTTGTCGGTCAGCGGTGGATCCATCTCATAATTCGCCGCGGTTTTTTGGGTTTCCTTCAAAGGGATAACATTGCCCTGCGCATCTTTCACTATATACCCCGTATCGTCTATAATCTGATATTCAGGACCCGAATGAACTGTGCGTTTGATTTCGGGTTTTTCAATGACCTTGTAAAACACACCACTGTTACTGGCTGGTGGTATCTTAAATTCAAATTGCAAATCAAAATCTCCGAATTCCTTATTCGTTGTTAGATCCCCTCCACTGCCATCGGTTGTCAGCATACCGTCTTCAATAAACCAGCCAATCACCCGATCCTGATTATAGCTATGCCATTCATTCAAACTTTTTCCATCGAACAGATAAAGCCATTTCCCTTTTTTGGTGATTGATTGCGCTTGAAAACTACACATGGAGATGATCAGTAAAGATAATGAAGCCAGGATTGTAAAACACTTGAATCGATGTTGCATATAGATCGTTAGCTATTTTAGTATTTGAATATTAAAACAAAAAGGCATCGAACAGTTAATATCTAATGTTTTTGTCCACTGTATATCTAAGTTTTTATAGAACTGATACAACGTCTCATGAAACATGCGCTCGCATATTACACTATCTGGCGATTTCAATCTTATATTTCTTGCCTTTCATTTTTTCATTGGCAATAGCTTTCAGCATGCCAGCAACCACCTGTTTTTTAATCGCGGCAAAGGAGATATTATCTTTCACTTCAATTAACCCCAGATCCTGCTTGTCCAATTTACCTTTCTGCATCAGAAAGCCGACAATATCCATTTTACTGAGTTTATTCTTCTTACCGCCACTGATATAAATAGTAGTCCAGTCAGATACGGCTACCGCAGGCTTTTTGCCAGGTAGCGTTAAAACAGGAGTACCTTCCCTGACATATCCCGGCAACACTTCATCGGGTGCATGCAGAATATAGGCTGTTCCTTCCGCTTCCATCCGGGCAGTTCTTCCGTTACGATGCACAAATTCATCGCCCTTCATGGGCAGCTCAAAATGAATGACATGCTTCATATCAGGAATATCGAGTCCCCGGGCGGCCAGGTCAGTGGCGACCAGGTACAACACCGAGCCATTTCTGAAACGAATGAGCGTTCTTTCTCTTTCTTCCTGTTCCATTTTCCCATGAAATCCTGCGCTATCCATTCCCTCATCTCTTAATCGTCGATTCAGGCTTTCCACCGTATCACGCAGATTACAGAATACCATCGTAGCATCTCCACCCAAATGACGCAGTAACGCAACCAGCGTTTCTGTTTTATCCAACTTACCAGCTTCCACCAACTGAATACTCAATCCCTTTACTTGACGCCTTTTGCCAATGAAGTCTAAAGTAATCGGGCTGGTAATATTTGTAAAATCAGGAATTTTAGATCCAAGCGTCGCCGAAACCAATATTTTCCTGTTCAGCCGTGGAAGATTCCCCATAATATCCGCCATCTCTGTCTGAAAACCCATTTCCAGTGACTTATCAAACTCGTCAAGAATGAGTGTTCTGATCGTTTTGGCTACAAAAGTTTTTCGATAAATATGATCGAGCAAACGGCCGGGTGTCCCGATGAGCAATGCCGGTGCTTCACTCAGACTTCTTATTTCTGTGGGCATATCGTGACCGCCATAGCAGCAGGTTACCTTCAATCCGGTACTCATTTTGCGCCATACCTGTTCAATCTGCAAGGCCAGCTCTCGTGTAGGCACCACAATCATGCACTGTACCCCGGGAGTGTCTTTTTCCAATATGGAAACAAGGGGAAGCAAAAAAGCGAGTGTCTTCCCTGAACCGGTGGGAGACAATAAAAAAACCTCATTATGATCAAGAATGGCAGTATGTGCTTCTTCTTGCATTTCGTTCAGATGGGATATTCCCAATCCGGACAGTATGGATGCTGTGTTTTCTGTATTTGACATTTGGCAAAGGTACAGCGATTAGTTGGCAAGTATTTATCCCAGGGTTTTAAAATATCAGAAAAGAGAATTAGAAACCTATAGTTTATGCTAAAATGATCTTGACTTTCTGGGAATAAAAAAAGACTCTGAAATTTGTGTTGCGAACAAAAACCAGAACCCTTGTACGAATTGCTACAAAGATGACGCTCCGTTCGCAGTTAAAGGATATCAATTTCATACTACTCTAACTAGCTGGATGGGATTTAATTACCTCGCTTTCTGACTTATGATCAGAATAGCCAAAATTTCCAGAAATTATTAGAATAATATGCTGAATTATAAACCAGTGTATTACTTTGGAGTTAATTTACAAAAACCCATAGATTTCAATATAATCCTCTATATGAAAACCCTGCGACTTGCTCTGGCTATTCTTATCACTTTCCCTGTGATGCTATCTTCCTGCGTATATGATAACATCACCACCTCTATTGATCATGTGAATACTATTGAAACGCTACAAAAGAATATTGTAGGAAAATGGGAATTCGACGAGTCTTCCGGGAAAACTTTAAATAATGACTCATTTATTGAATTTACCAACCACGGAACATTTATTTATAAAGATGCTTCTGACCAGCCTGCAACCGGCACTTATATTGTGACCGATTATGATGAAATTTATCTGAAAGATTTTGGCTCATTCACACATGTTAAGGTAGTAGATAGCTTTCTGAGTTTCACAATAGTCTCCAATCAGAAAAGTGTAAAGATGAGTGCAAGAAAAGCCAGTTTTCTCGAAAAAGAGGATAAATTGAAATTACTCTGCCAAAAATGGGAAATGCTACCTGTCGAAAGAGGGATAGATTCTTTGTCCTACCTCGACCGATCGCTATTAACCATCACCTCATCCGGAACTTATATGACAGAATCGGAGCACTATGCATCCGCTTCTAAATATATTACTATATCTCAATGGAAATGGCATTCTACTATCGATGATAGAATTGTATACTGGAACGAGTGGGAAGGAATAAAGGAAAACCAAATTTATATAGTGATTCGCGAGTTAACAGAAACATCTTTAAAAATTACAGATCACAGAAACGGCAATTTCATGGATCTATCCTTCAAAAAATACCAGGATAACGAAGATTGATACGACAGTATTTACCTGCTTATAACAAAGGATTTATATACAACCAACGTCGGTCTGCCCAGAAGGATCTTGCTCTTGATAATTATAGTTTTTTAATTTTTAGTAAGCTTTAGATCCTTACCGCTGCAATCGAAATATCGGATCGGGTATTTACAAGTGGAAAAGATTATTAGGCAACCGGGTATCAGATATAAAATAATATCCAAGGCTACTAGTAAGTAATCCCCATTGAACAGTATAAAATATACTATCAATATTCTTACATCCAAAAAGTACCAAACCAACTTCTTTTTAATAACTCTTCTATAAAAATGTTCAACAGTAACGTACCCAAGTTTTTACTAGCAATAACCCTAACCATTTTAAATTTAGCTTTAAGGAATGACGCCTTGTCTCAAACTCCCTCCTCCTTGCGATTTAATAAAAAGGGAGAGCTGAAAATTGTCCAGTTTACCGACACACATATCGAACCCAAACAAGGCAAAAACCTGGATGTATATACGACTATCTCAAAGGTGATTTCCTTAGAGAATCCGGATCTGGTAGTATTGACCGGGGACGTGGTCACAGAAGGAGATCCGCAGGAAGCCTACCATCAACTGGCGCAAATTTTTCAAAATGCCCGAGTCCCCTGGGCAGTAATTTTTGGTAATCATGATTCAGAAGATAATTTCCCCCGGAAAGACCTGGGTGCATTTGTCGAAACATTGCCATTTTGCGTAAATAAAAACGACAATAATTCAGAAGGTTATTCCAATTTTATCTATCCTGTCTACGGACAAGACGGTACACCAGCAGCCCAACTTTACTTTATGGACTCCAACGAATACAGCACACTGAAACCCACAGTGGAAGGCTGGGGATGGTTCACGCACAAGCAGGTCACGTGGTACCGCGAGCAAAGTAAAAAACTTACAATGGCCAATGGAGGTAAACCATACCCAGCCCTGGCCTTTTTTCATATTCCGTTTCCGGAATACACCGCTGCCTGGCACAATACGCTTAATCCACCCATTGGAGTACGCAATGAGGATGAATGCAGTCCGGAAATCAATACGGGCATGTTTGCCGCTATGCTCGAAAGCGGCGATGTGATGGGCACTTTCGTAGGCCATGATCACATCAACGATTATATAGGAGTTCACTATGGCATTGCTTTGGCTTACGGACGGGTGACCAAAACGATGCGTAACCCTGTGGATGACCCCAATGCCGGAGGAAGAGTGATTGTACTAAAGGAAGGCGCGCGACAATTTACTACCTGGATACGGGAAGGGAATGGTCAAAAAGTACTGGAATGTACGTATCCGGATCATTTTAACCGTGTAAAAGAAAAGAAATGAGGGGTATTATTTCTGAGATTATATCCGACTTTCCAGACAACTGAATTTCTGTTTCCCTCATTGCTCTTCTATGATTTTTTATCTGCCCAAAAAGTGTTTGGGCAGATAAAAAATTGCATATCACTAAATAGCCTTTTGGTTTTCGTCAGTAAATGGCTGGTTGTAAAAACGCTTCCCTTTCATTTTATAAAGGGCATTTGCCACTGCTCCAAATACAGGTGGAAATGGGGGTTCCCCGAGGCCCGTCGGGTCAATATCATTTTCGACAAAGTACACGTCAATTTTCTTTGGGGCTTCATTGTGGCGGATTAGTCGGTAAGTGTCAAAGTTACTTTGTTGGACAACTCCATCCTTAAGGGTTAAAACGCCATACATTGCAGTGCCAATTCCATCCACTACTGCCCCTTGTACCATATTGATAGCAGCGTCAGGATTGACGACTATTCCGCAGTCCATGGCACTATACACATGTTCTACATAAGGTTGGCCGTTCCGTGTAACCATATCCACCACATGTGCAGCATACGAATTATGACAGAAGTAAGCTGCCACACCACGATGGTATTTTTCATTGCCAGTTTTACCCCATTGAGATTTGTCACGGACCAATCTTAGGACACCTGCATATCGGTCGGGATCATAATCGTTATTTTTCCCGACAGGATTTTCTTTGGCACGCTTCAGGAGCTCCAGCCTGAATTCAATAGGGTCTTTTCCCGCTGCTTCTGCCACTTCATCCAAAAAAGACTGTTCTGCTGCTGCATTAAAATTGGAACGTGGCGCCCGGAATGCACCTATGGTAATATTGGAAGGTATCTGCCAACCCTCGGCCAGGTAATTATCCACTGCACCGGCAGGAAAACGGTTGGCATGAATGGGATGTTCGGGAATACCGCCCCCGGTCACGTGAAAACCAATCAGGTTATTATCAGCATCAAGTGCTGCACGGTAGGTAGCCGTATACATAGGGCGATAGATGCCATACGTCATGTCGTCCTCCCGTGTATAAATCAGTTTTATCGGTGCTTTCACCTGACGTGAAATCAGGGCTGCTTCTGATAGATAATGTCCGTAAGCCCTGCGACCAAATCCTCCGCCCATACGTGTCATTTGTATTTCAATCTTCTCAGCAGGCAGGTTCAGCAACTTAGATAACGTCGGTTCAATCCAGCCAGGCGCTTGTAATGGTCCGACGAGCAATGCCTTTTCTTCCGTTACATCTGCAAAGAAATTCATTGGCTCCATACAGTTATGTGCCAAAAACGGTGCACTGTAGGTACGTTCTATAACTTTAGCAGCCTTGCTGAAAGCTGCTTCGGCGTCACCATCCTTACGGAGCTGCTGCGCTGGTTTTTTGGCATAATCCTGCATCCTTTTCATTTGGGTGCTGGTAGACTCCAATGCGCCGGGCACGGTTATCTCCCGTTTGCCATCCCTGCCAGTCATGAAATCTTTAGTATCTCCAGCCGGTTCCCATTTGGCGACCAATTTTTTACGCGCATTCATAACTTCCCAGGTCGTGTTTCCCACTATGACCAGCAATTCATTGAATGAGCGTGTATCGAATCCGCCTTGTTCAAATTCATCTTCATACAATTTCAGGCTGAATACATCCTTGATACCTGGCATTTTCAGTGCTTCCACAGCATCGAATGATGCGAGTTTCATACCAAATGCCGGGGGATGGTGAATCATGGCTATGAGCATCCCCTCTACCCGGAAGTCAAGACCAAAAACGGGCTGGCCCGTGACAATCTTCCTGCCTTCCACATTTTTCTTTGATTGCCTGATAATCGCAAAGTCAGCGGGTGCTTTCAATTTGATTTGTGTAGGAATAGGAAGCATTGCTGCCTTGCCGGCCATTTGACCATAATTAGCTTTTTTGCCACTTGGATGAGACAAAACACCTCCTTGAGTGGTTACTTCCTCCACAGGCACATTCCATGTTTGAGCTGCAGCCTGCCGAAGCATCTGCCGTGCTGCCGCTCCGGCTTCCCGCAAGGGTTTCCAATACATCCTGACCGAATTACTACCACCGGAAAACTGTGGTCCCAGCTTGACATTGTCGTGAGGACCCATTTCTACCGTCACATTTTTCCAATCCACGTCCAGTTCCTCCGCCACAATCATTGGCAAGGAAGTCATCACATTCTGGCCAAATTCCGGGTTTGGACAAAGAAGCTTGACACTGTTATCGGGCAGGATATGGATATACCCATTCAGCGTTGCCCACTGATTCGGGAGATCCAAGGATTGGGCTTTGTCAGCGGATACAAATCCGGAAAGCCAACTGACAGTTATCATCATTCCTCCACCGGAAAGAATCGAGGATTTAAGGAATGAGCGTCTGTTAAATTTATTATTTTCTTTAATCATGACAATTTCTGTGTTAACTGGTTAGGGACCATATCATTTTTCAACTGCCGACTTCACAGCCTCTTTTATACGCAGGTAGGTTCCGCAACGGCAAATATTGCCACTCATTTGTGCCTCTATTTCTTCGTCAGTAGGATGAGGATTGGTATTCAATAGTGACGCAGCCGCCATAATTTGTCCGGCCTGGCAATAGCCACATTGCGCTACGTCATGTTCCAACCAAGCTTTTTGAACAGGGTGATCTCCATTTTCAGAAAGTCCTTCTATTGTGGTGATGGCTTGCTTTCCTATGGCCGATACCGGCAAAATGCAAGCACGTACCGCTGTACCTTCCAGATGGATAGTACAGGCGCCACATTGGGCTACGCCGCAACCGAATTTTGTTCCGGTAAGACCAATATGATCTCGTAACACCCACAGAACAGGCGTTTCAGGATCGGCGTTTACTGGCTGTACTTTACCATTTATGTTAAGATTGTAGTTTGCCATGGATCTTGTATTCTAGTTAATGAAATGAATTTAAATACAAAGAGATGTAATTTAACAAAGATCCAGTTTAAACCACAGAAATGCTGTATACATATTCCTGTATTTCCTACCACTTTTCCTGATTGGGGGATGTTCAAAACAGCGACATGGCAAATTTTCCAGATGTTATTTGGCAAAATAACCTGGAATTGGAATAACTATGGTTAATGCAGTTGGTGCAGCAAATTAACCCCTCTGAATATTTAGAAGTGCTTTAATTGTACAGACAATGAATTTTAAACACATGCAGAAATCCGGGAACCGAATTACATTCGTTCATGCAGATAAACTCATAAAAGATATAAGCACTAGAGCATGCTGATTACATGCTAAACGTAAATAAAAATATCCTGGTTAATGCAAAAACCAAAGAAGCTTATACTCTCGCCCAGCAAATGCGACGAACCTGGCAAAACGTGTGGCCATCAGCGAGGGACAGCTGGTCCCGGCGGCCGATACACTTCGATTTGATTACTATATCAAGGATCATTTAGGCAATGTACGGGTTGTTTTTGATGAAAATGGGGATATCTTGCAGCAGAGTGATTACTATTCTTTTGGGTTAAGTATTGCAAGGGATAATCCGGTGCAAAGTGAGAACATTAGGGAGAATTTACTTAGAAAAGAGTTAAACTTACTAGAGAATATTTTATCTTTAAAATCGCTGCATAATCAGTCCAGGTTTTTAACGGAAAGTGCAATAATGATTATTATGGACAACTGATTGACGATTTCATTCTATGAAAAAGAAACTAATTATATGCTGTATTTTTCTCTTTATCATTAAGCCCGTTTTTTCCCAGAACCCTAACTATTTAAGTAATGAGAAAATACAAGAATTAGATAAAGATAGCGTATCAAAACAATATCCTATTATATCTTGGCAGTATTCTTATATTGGAGAATATAAAAAATCATTGAAAGCTTTTGATAAATATTACAAGGTATCAAATCAATCTTTCAATTATCAGGACATAAAAATAATATCTCCCTATACAACACAGAAAGCTAAAAATTTCATTATTGAAAAGGCGGCTAAAGAAAGAATAGTAATGATTAATGAGGCTCACCATCAACCAATGCATAGAGTATTCACAGAGTCACTTTTGGAAGATTTTTATAAAAATGGATTTCGATTTTTGGCACTTGAGGCTTTAGTTAGCGACTCAAAAATTAATGAATCCAAGGTGCTCACTTTAAATGACGGATATTATACGAAGGAACCTCAATTTGGTAATCTTATTAATAAAGCGCTTTCTTTCGGATATTATGTATTTGGCTATGAGTATACAGATGATGACATAAGCAGAGAACTTGGACAAGCAAAAAATATTTATAGAATGATGCAGGAGAACTCGGAAGGGAAATTTTTAATTCACTGCGGGTTTGGTCATCTTGTAGAAGAAAATCATATATCTGGGAGAACAACAATGGCTCAGCATTTGAAGTCATTAACGAGAATTAATCCTTTAACAATTGATCAAGTCATGTTTTCGGAGCATTCTGATAAAGAAGCAGAACATCCATTATATAGCGATATTGTTGTTGATTTTTCAACCATATTGTCTGATTTGGAAGGCCAGGAACTGAACTTAAATCGAAGTTTCTCTATGGTTGACTTAAGAGTGATTCATCCAAGAACCAGATTTAAAGAAGGAAGACCTGATTGGTTGTATAGGGATGGTTTATGGGAATCACATTATGTTGATTTTTCTAATCTGTCAGTTGATTACCCCTGTAGGATATTTGCGTACAAACAGGATACTTTTTCTTTAGAAAATGTTCCTATTGATATTATAGAAGTAGACTCTCCTAACCATAAGGCATTGATTCTCCCGAAAGGCAAATTTGCTTTATATATTATTGATAATAAGAACAATACAAATATAGTTAAAGTTGACATTTAGTTACTATTATTACTTTTATTAAATAGAAATTAATGTCTAACTTTCCATATTACCACCAGCTTTCGTCCTGAACGACCGATACAAAAAAAGAATCGTTATTTCAGGATGAGACATTAAAACCTTCAAAAAAGCCAGCTACACAATCATCAATTCTTTTTCCTCATTGACTTTTTACCGGCTTGAGAGAAAATAATAAAATTGCCATGAATACCATTCCTAGTGCTGAGATTCTGAAAAGCAGCGCAACATCAACCTGAAGGTCACGTAACCATCCACCCAGATACAAACTCATCCCACCTACCAGACAGGAGACAAAATTGAGGAAGCCATAGCCGGTGGCAATGAGCTTTTGATTCACAATTTGGGTAAGGATTGGCATCATGTTTGCATCCAGAAATACGCGAAAGAAACTGAATATCATAAATCCTGGCAGTGCATACGCCAGTGTGTCCGTTAAGCTGGCAAAGAAGATAGCCGGTGCCGCAATCAATAAGCCAATAGTCGGCACGAATATTCTACCGCGTATATTACGTTTTGCCCAACGATCCGCCAGAAATCCTCCGAATAATACGCCGAGCAGGGCGGCCACGTAGACGTATCCTGTCGAATAGACCCCTGCCATACTTTGTGTTAAGTTAAAGTGCTCTTTGAAATAGGTAGGCAACCAGCCTGTCACCAACCATACCACAATACCTCCTGTGCCCCAGAATAATAAAACTCTTCGATACTGATTGTTTCTAAACAGGCTTCCCAAAGTGTCTTTCATTGTGAAATCCGGCTTGTCAGAAATTTCGGTGGCTACTTTTTTGGGTGCATCTTTTAAGATAAAACACAAGAATATTGCATAAACAATGCCAAAAAGACCAAAAGTAAAAAAAGCGTAATTCCAGCTGTGGGTTTCAGCCAGCCAGCCCCCGATAAACCCCAAACTTTGGCCTATCATGATACCCGCCATATGAATCCCATTGGCTAAGGAACGCGTCGCTCCTTTATGATAGTCCATTATCATGGCCAAACCTGCCGGAATATAACATGCTTCACTGATGCCCATTAATGCTCTGGTGACTAAAAGCTCTTCATAAGTGGTGACGTAAGAAGTAAGAAAGGTGACAATTGACCACACCAGGAGACTTCCTACAATGACTATTGTTCTCTTAAATCGGTCCGCCAGATATCCGCCTACAGGACTGAGAAAACCATAAATCCATAGGAACAGCGAAGTGAGTAAACCAAATTGGGCATCGGTCATCGGGATTGACTCGACAATCGAGAAGCGCATGGTGGTGATCATCATACGGTCCAGATAGTTAAGGCATCCCACCACACTTAGTAAACCTACCACGATCCACGGATAGCGCATCGATTCTTTGGGAGCAGTCATAGTAGTTTGCATTCGTTTCAGGGTTTAGTTAAGGTTGTATGTATTCACTGGTTAAGGGCGACCTTGCGCCCGGATGATCTGCATATCCTGCTGAAGTTTTTGACCGAAAAGACTCAAGTCACTGCTATGGATGACCATATCAACTCCTTTCTTCATCCATTGAGCTTGTAAATCAGGTTCCATCCAGAATTGAATTCCTACATGTTTTTCCCCTGTCCGTGTAAGGTGTACAATCTGTTCCAATGCTGCCAAAAAAACGGGGTGTTCGTATTGTTCAGCGACGCCTAAATTGACCGACAGATCATGTGGACCGACAAATACTCCGTCCAGAGCAGGATGTGCTACCAATGCAGCAAGATTATCCAAAGCAGGACCACTCTCTATATTGGCAATGAGCAGGTGGCCTTCGTTATACTCTTCAAGGTACCGGAGCGTTGACTCCGAAAGGCTGGTTGGGTCGGCTAAAGCATCTGCCAACACTTTCCCTTTCAAAGGTCGGTACTTGACTGCACCTGCCATGGCTTGTAGTTGTTCAATGGTTTCTAAATAAGGAACCACGATACCCAATGCTCCTGCATCTAATGCTTGTGTGGCAAGGAAAGGATCAGGATTTGCAATACGGACGATGGGGGTAATCCCTAACGAGCGAAGTAACCAACACGCATCCGACAAACCGGAACGATCGGTAGCGATGTGTTCTGTATCCAAGAAAACAAAATCAAGATCAGCGGGCAGCACCGTGCGTATCCATCGCGCAGATAGATTTGTTAAACAAGTTCCATAAACAGGAGTTGCCTGTTTGAGTTTTGTCAGTAAAAGGTTCTTTTTCATGGGTGGAATGTTAATCGTATTACCAACTTGTCCAGCCACCGTCCACCACCAGATTATGTCCTGTAATGAAGGAAGAGGCTTCTGATGCTAAAAAAACAACAGGACCCTGAATATCTTGATCATTGGCGAAGCGTCCTAAGGGTGTCAACCGTTTGTAGTTGGCGATAAATTCTTCTTTGCCAGTCATTTGGTCTACGCCTGGACCATACCCACCCGGACTAATACAATTGGCTCTGATATTGTATTTGCCATAATAGTTAGCGAGCCATTTTGTAAAACCTACCATGCCCCATTTGTCATATGTATAATTGACGGGACTGGTCATGCCGGTGTCGCCGTACACGGGAAAATGGGGTCCCACCACTCCTTGAATAGATGATATATTAATAATGTTTCCACGCTGCTGCACACGCATATGTTTAACTACTTCTCGTGTAATCAGCATCAAACCTGTGGAATTGGTATGTTGTGCTTCTTCCCAATCGGTCGCGTTCATTTGCTCCAGATCACTGAATCCTTGCCTGGAAACAGCATTATTAACCAGAATATCAATTTTACCGTACTGCGTCATGACCACTTGTACAAAATCAACGATGGAGCTTTCAGAAGCCAGATCCAAGCCAAAACCTGCCGCCTGCCACCCTTGTACTTGCAACGACTGCGCAAATTCTTGGCACTTTTCTGCATTACGGGAAGCGATAATTACCATTGCACCTGCTTGCGCCAATGCGGTAGAAATAGGTGCACCGAACAAGCCTGTTCCACCTGTTACAATGGCAATTTTTCCTTTAAGGTCAAATAAGTCGATCATAGATTAATCAAGTAAAATGTCTTTGTAATTATTTCCATAAGCCTGGTGTGATTAATTCTAGAGGAACCTGTTGACTCAACGCCGCAAGTTGTCGTCTTAATTCGATCGGGAGCTGTGGACCATTCAATAACTGAATATTGTGGTCGAGTTGTGCCTGCGTTTCTGCTCCGATCACCAGACTATCCACCGCTTCAAGATCACGTATAAATCCGAATGTAAGTTCGGCCATACTCAATTGATAGGTCTGCGCCAAAACATTGAGTTTTTGTAAATAAGGCAAAGCGATACGAAGGTTGCCTTGAATTTCGTCTGGATTTTTCCAGAATAAGCCTTGTAAAAACACGCTTCTAATCGTGATTAGCTTACCTTGCGTATGTAGCTTTTCAAGGGTTCCGTTTAGAATAATTTCCTGGTCCAATACATTCATTGGAATTTGTAATGCCTCAAAATACGTATCGTCGAGCAACTCGTTGGCCTCAGCAGAATAATACAGAGAAATACCACCGTGTTCAATCAGATTTTCATTCTTTAACCGATCAATAAGAACAGGCACTACCGCTTTGACATGATCCATAGTTTCTGTACCTGCTTTGTGATAGAGAGCAATTGGCAATTTAGCGATCCCAAGATTGGCTAAACTTTGCTGTACGGAAACTTTGGTTTCCTGCCACGCTTTTTCGAGTGAAAATGGAAGCGTGGTCGTATATTTGAACTTTGAAATGACGCAGAAATCAGCAGAAGGATGTGTTTGTAAATAGCTTCCAATGACTGCCTCTGACGTCCCGTACGTGGGTGAGGTATCCAGTGCCGTAATCCCTTTTACTCTGGCGGCCGCTAACAATTGATGTGCTTCCGCTTCTGAAGGATGACCGTGGACATTGGCTATACCATAGTCCATTCCCAACTGTACTGTTCCAAGAAGAAGAGAAGGAATAGAATAGTGATGAAACAGCGTATAATGCATACTCGTTGAATTTATATCGGTTTATTTTACCTCTACAATAGTTGGTGTCCGTATTCCCGGCTTAATTTCTCCGCTGATGTACAACCAGGCGTTTTGATATAGAACAACCGCTAGCGTTACGCGGGCTGGAAAGTCGTTTTGTTCCAACAAATACTCCCAGGTGTCACTGTTTGGATAATAATAAAGAAGCGTGCGTCCAATGCCCGGGTGTGTGGCAGGCGTTGGGTATTGTGCAGTAACCGCATCCACCCCTCCCCAAAGCAAAAGGCGATCGGAACCGATGACAGGGAGTGTGCCTGCAGCGGTCACACCACGCGGAATCATGGCCATTTTCTTCCATTGACTCTGCCACTTTCCATTCACCTGAAGCAATTTCAGCTCGTAATTATCCAGCAAAATGTGACGGTACTTTTCTCCGTAAGCATTCAAAGCTGTCGTTTCACCGCCCATGAGGTAAAAGCGGTCGCCGAATACACCACTTGCGGGCAACATACGCTCAGGACCTGGCCACGCTTCAAGTAACTGCCATCCAGCTTTTAAATCTTTGAAATCAAGCAAATATGCTTTTTGAACAGGACCCTCTGTAGGACCATGCGAACCACCCATTAACACCAAACAATCGCCTAGCAGATCCCCTGTCATCATCGCCAATGGTTCAGGTAATGGAGGCAAATTACTTTTCACGAGTTTCCCTTTTACCCATTCGTAGCTATATACAGTACGAAGATGATGTGTGGAGGTCGAACCGCCCACCAGAATGACTTGGTTTTGGTAACTGACAGTGACACCGTAACCCGATGCTTCAGGTAGTTTCTCATCCAATAATTGCCATTTTCCATTAGAATAGGCATAGATATGATCATACCATTTTTTGGTGCCTCCTTCCCAAGGATATTTTTCAGGAAAATTGGCTCCTCCCATGGCTAGTAACGTGCCATTGGATGTGCCAGCATACATCGAAGCAAAACCCCTGCTATCAGGAAGAGCAGGAAATGAAGTCCAGGTAAGTGGTGAGGACTGCGCCATTAGGAAATAAGAATGTAAGGAAAAAAGGGTCAGTAGGAATAGTTGAATGTATCTAAGGAATGACATAAAGCTGGAGTTTAGGCTGGGCGTACCCAATCATTAAATCAATCATCAAAGTAAACGTTTAGGACGACCACACCGCCTGGGCCCGGTTCACCATTACCTCCGGTCACCATCACTTGTTTATAAGATGGTGTGTCTGTGAGAAACGTGATATTACTGGTCAAAGGAAGTGTCGTATCAAGAGAAGCAATTACTTGTCCACGTGTGTCTACTACCTGCACTGCTTGCATACCATAATGAGCGACCCATAGTCGATCTTCGGCATCCACTGCCAAACCATCCGGTAAATTGTTGATGGGGTCGCCACCCGAATGGGTCGGTAAGTGAATCAATCGATAATCGTCAGAGACGATTCCAGGCTCGGGCAATGAATAGACACGAATTTGATTGGCAAAACTTTCAGCTACATACAGCAACGTCTCGGTCGTATTGAGTGCAATGCCATTGGCATAATGAATATCCTTTGCCAAACATTTTTCTACCCCTGTACTGCTTCTATAGAAGACTTTCCCAATGTCATGCAATGAATCCGTAAAGTACAGATTCCCTTTGCTATCCATTAACAAATCATTTGGAGTGTGCACAGGTACGCCGCCACATTGCTTATCAACAATATAAGAAAGGAAGGTGCCGTCTGCTGAATAGGCTGCAATACAACCGATTTTTGATTCACATACCCAATGTTCACCATTGGGGAGGATGACTTGACCATTCGGACAATCCCCCTTTGCCCAAACAGAAACGTGTCCATCAGGAAAGACTTGCAGCAGCTGCTGCCCAGAAAGTGAAGTGACATACCGCTCACCTGAAGGACCTGTACAAGGTCCTTCAGTGTAAAATTCAAGCGATATGGATTGTTCAATATGGTATTTCACGATTGTTTAGGAATAATGAGTGCACTCAAACTTCAACCATGCTTTTCCGATCGTTCATGATTATTGAGGAAGACGGAATACGGCGTCCACTTCAAACTTCAGGACATCGCCCAAGCACCCAATAAGCGTTGTTCTGGCTGGGTAAGGAGCTTGGAAATACTCTCTGTATATTTGGTTGAATTCAACTAAGTCTTCCTGGTTGGCCACATAATTGCGCACCTGAACAGCATCGTCTAAGGTAACACCCGCCGCTTCTACGATTCTTTTCAAATTATCAAAAGAGCGTCTGCATTCACCTGCGAAAGTATCTTTAATGATGGCCCCTGTATCGTCTGTTGAGGCTTGGCCCGATACAAATAAATGATCTCCTGAAATGATTCCTGCTGAAAATGGCAAATGACTCACGGGAATGTTTTCTCCTTTTACTACTTGTTTTGTGCTCATAAACGCTACTCGATTGGTACTAGGTATTTATAAAAATAAACTATTGAAAATGCTGTTAAATCAGGATTGAGCAGGTCCAAATGCATCGATTTCCTCCATCATCGCCATGACTTCTTCATCGCTTAGCGGCATTTCTGGCGCCAAAATGGGAGGTTTGGGTTGACCAATCTGAATACCGTATTTCAATTCCATTCCTCTGATGATGAATGTCCAGATGTAAGGCATAATTGTTTCAATAAGCCCTTGGAATTTCATCATAAAATCCTGCGCTGTCAATACTTCTCCATCCAGAAAACTTTGGCGCATGTGTTTACAGGTAGGACCAAACAAATTGTAGAATGACCCGATGGCGCCTACAGTTCCACATATAGCAGCCTGACACATCAATTCGTCTGCACCACTGAATAACTGCCATTTTCCACCCGACAGATTGCTGATAGAACCAATTTCAAGCAGCTTGTCGGTCGTTAGTTTCATCCCTTTTACCTGGGGTAGATCAAGGAGTTTCTGTAATACATCGCGGCTGGCTGCTCCACCAATTTGGTAAGGGAAGAAGGGTAAGTCCGTTGCTTCTGCAATCCGGCGATAATGTGTGAAGGCCATATTACTATTGCCCGCATAATATATAGGACCGACAGATGATATACCGTCCGCACCGCTTTCTGCTGCATGTTTGGCCAGGCGAACAGACTCTTCCGTATTCATAGCACCTACTTGCACCATCACAGGAATGCGTCCATTGGCAATTTCGATGGTTTTTTTCGTGATTTCTTTTCGCTCTGCTTCGGTAAACAAAAAGCCTTGTCCGGTAGAACCCAGTAAATACAGACCATCCAGCTCCTGACCAATAAGTAGTTCCACTATTTTCTCCAATTCAGCTACGTTAAGTGTGCCGTCTGTATGTGTAGGCGTTAATAAGGCTGGCCATACACCTTGGAAGATTTGCTTTGTCATGTGACTGTAATTTGTATTATTTTATGAAAGATAGTTAGATCGTTAAGGTTGATAGCCGGTGCAAGGATTCCTCTAAATCCTGCGGTATGACTTGCGCCAGGTTAAAACTTGATTCGACAGTGGCCATATCTTTGAAACCACTTCCGGTAATCAGGCATACAAGATGTGCTTGCGGGTCTATTTCTTTATTCTGTAAAGCTTTTTCTACACCGGCTAATGCTACTGCTCCCGCAGGTTCACAGAAAATACCTTCTTTAAAAGCCAATTGTTTATGCCAGTGTAAAATGCGCTCATCGGTAACAACTTGTCCTGTTCCTCCCAAAGACTGGCAGGCCGCAATAGTCTGATCGCCATCCAATACATTGGCCACTTGCAATCCGCTGATCCGTGTGGTTGAAAGACCAATGGCTTGTGCCGGAATGTTTTTACGTAGGGAAGTCGCAATCGTATCGTTTCCCTCGGGCTGAATGCAATGTACCCGTGCCGTTTTACTATGTGCAGCTACTCCTTTGGCTACGGCGAGCGTCAAACCACCTCCACCGGCGGGAACAAATATTTCGGTAGGACCTTCCAGTTCATCAAGAATTTCATGGGCGATGGATTCAACCCCTACCATACCCTCGGGACAAAAACGGTAGGCACTGATAGGCAGCGGTAACGAAAGTTGCTTGGTAATTTTTTCCAGCTGTTCCATTACCCTGCTCGTGATAGAAGCTGAAATTCCAAATCCTTTGACCATCAAAAGCTCGGTGCCGTAAAGTTGCATTTGTTTGAGTTTGCCTTGTGGAGCACCATCGACTACGACTACCAGGCACTCGATTTTAGCCGCAGCACAATAGGCAGCGAGAGCCGCTCCGGTATTTCCGCTGGAGGTGGCAATACATTGCGTTTGCTGCTTTTGGAGCATTGTATTGACTAAAGATGCGGCAAACCGGTCTTTGTAGGAACCTGTCGGATTAAGATTTTCCATCTTAAAATACAAATTCGGTAATCCCAGTTGATGACCTATATGTCTCGACTTGACGAGAGGTGTGTTACCTTCTCCCAGGCAAAGTGAACGAAAATCAGGTTGGATAGATAGCGACTGTGTCAAAATTCTTCGGGAAATTGAAGTTTCTTAATCGAATAGGAATTAAAATTGGGTAGGAAACCACCATCGACCGTGATCGTCGTTCCTGATATATAGGCGGCGGCATCTGAACAAAGCCAGGCAATTGTCTGGCTGACTTCTTGTGCTGCACCTCCACGCCCAAGTGGGATAAAGTCGGTCAGATGACTGATCAACTGTGTACTGATGTTGTCTCCTTCTTGGTTTTGGTAATCGTTACTCATTTCGGTTTCAATGTATCCGGGTGCTACACATACCACACGAATACCACTACGCCCATAGGTAATCGCCAATTCTTTTGTCAGGCTTTCCAAAGCCCCTTTGCAGGCGATATAGGCTACTGCCAATCCGGAAGGACGGGCCGCCATGACACTGGAGAGGTTAATAATCACGCCAGGAGTGCCTTGTTTTTCCATGGCCTGCGCAGCGGCTTTACTTAAGAAAACAGGGGCAGTTAAACAGATATTTATTGTTTTTTCCCAGGTCGCCAGTTCTAGGTTCCGAAGTGAATGCGGAATGCGCCAAGCGGCATTATTGACTAATACATCCAATCGTCCGAGCTGCACAACGGTTTGCGTAACTAAATTTTGGCGATAGGTTTCTTCACCCAAATCCCCTGCCAAACAGACTACTCTGGTTCCCTTTGCTTCTAATTTGTCAGCAAGTTTTTTCAAATTGACTTCATCAAGATCAGCGAGCATAAGCGCATAGCCTTCTTGTGCGAATGTCTGGGCAGTAGCACTTCCAATGCCTCCTGCCGCGCCTGTGATGAGCGCTACTTTGGTCGATGTGGTCATGATATTTGCTGAAAAATAACTTTGCCTGGTGCTGTGATCGGTAGAATTCCACCTAATGCATCACCTTCCTTTACTTTGACTAAATTGCGTAATAAGAAAACAAGCCCATCAATAGCTGCATATACTTTTTGTGATTGACCCGTGTAAGGATTATGAATGGCGCCCCAACATTGTCCTGCAGTTACCTGTTGGCCAATGGTAACATCTGCTTCAAAAATACCCTCGGCCGGTGAAGGCATCATTCCTTGTAAATAACCGCTATTGGTCCGCGGATCTTCCACCCAGTAGCGTTCTTCTAACGGTAATGTTTCGGATATTTCATTAAGCATTCCCAAATTGCTCAATAGATTAATACATCCTTTGAAATAGCTATCAATCACGTATGACCGAATACCTGTTCCGCCGCCATATTCCAGATAAATGGCTGGAATATTTCTGTCTCTGGCCACTGATAAAGTTCTTCCGTCTGGAGTAGCGTCGGTTCCCCAAATAACAGGGAGAGGAAAAGCCATGGCCATATCACGCTGTTGCTGAAGTATCGCTTCGTTTTGATGAAGCATATAACCCGCAAGTGGGTAAATATCATACATCACACCACCCGTATGCATATCAACCAAATAATCTGCCTGAGCGATTAAAGCACTAACCTTAGCGGCTTCTTTTTCTGTGGAAGAGCCATCAATATGACCTGGGCAAATACGTGCCAGGTCCAATCCGTCTTCACCCAATCGACTGCTGGTTTCATAGGCCGTCGGGTTGACGATAGGCACAATCGTAACTTTCCCCTTAAGCAGGGTATTTTTTTCAAGATAATGCGATAACCGCGTGGCGGCTAAAACAGGCTCGTATTCATCTCCGTGCACACCGGCTGTGAAGATGAGGTGTGGGCCAGCAATAACGCCTTTAAATTCCTTTTTCACTGGTAGTTCTGGTAAAGTATCTATTGTTAAAGGAAAAGAAGAAAGCAGAGATATGCACTACTTTTAATACTTAATCCCTTACTACTTATATAACCAATTCAGATTAAGACGAGTTATTCTAAGCGTTGACAAATGTGTCAGTTCAGATTGGCTACCTGCACAATACGATAGCAATACTTCATCTTTCGTAAAATGCGCTGCAGTATAACAATACCAGCCGTCTGGATCCGTCTCGATATTTTTGGTATGAATCCATGTTTTGCCTTCGTCTTTGGAAATGGCAATGGTCAAAGGTGTACGATAACCTCCATGCCAGCCAGCTTCTTTTTTTGGATTATTATTCCAGATCATCAACAAGTCGCCTGTTTTTGGTATTCTTACAATGGTTGCCGGGGATAGAGGAGAATAAATGTTTGTTTCTTCAATATGTGACCAGCTTTTACCTTTATCTTTTGAATAAGAAACCTGTTGTTTTCCACCACTTGCTCGGATGATCATCATTATGCGGCCATCTTTTAGCTCAACTAAACCAGGTTCTTGTGTGATAATATCTGTTGTATTAGGAACTTCCTCACTTGACTGCCATGTTTTACCTGCATTGTCCGAATAATAACTATATAAGGTTGCCTGATTACTCCACTTGCCATTGTCGTCACGGTGTCTTGCCACCGCCATCATCAAACGACCATTTTTAAGTTGAATCACCCGATTGTTATTTAAGACAAAATACCCGTTTTTATCGGTGATGCAGGCAATAGGTGCAGACCACGTTTTACCTTCGTCTGAAGAATAACGAAGCAAAGGCTTACAATCTGTTTCCGAATTTTTCTTCAGGTAAATTAGCGCAATACGGCCATCTTTCAAACGTAGTAAAGAGACAGACATTACATTCATGTCGCCCTCACGCTCTACAATTACTTTGTCATCGTTGCTCCATGTTTTTCCTTTATCTGAAGAAAAACGGGCCGCTAAATAGGCAGGTGCATGATCGCTTGAAGAAACCCCTGTATAACGACTGTAAATGAACATGATACGCCCGTCTTTGAGTGTTACAAAGTCGCCTTCGCTATTGCGGGGGTTGTCATTCCCGGCAGGCAAATCAAGTGCAATAGGTACATTAGGATCCCGATTATCTATTTTTGGCAATGCAGCCCACTTTTTAGTAATCTCATTATTGATTGCCGATAAACTAAACCGCTTTACCTTTAAACTGATACGCTTGGATTTGGTTTCATCTGGATTTACATAGTAGGATAACAATACATGATCTCCTTCAAAATGAATAGAAGTATAGGCATATTCTTCGTTTGGATTGGTCTCAATATCACCAATAACCACCCATGTTCTCCCATGATCTTTGGAAGCTGATATGGTTTGAGGAGAACGCTTTGATTTGAAATAGCCCGGCCCGGCAAGTCCGTTATTATTATGTACAGCCAGTAAATCATCTGTGCCTGGAATACGTTTCACAGAAGCAGGTGCAATAGGTGATAAAAGGGTTGATTTTGTCGCAGGCGACCAGGTATTACCACCGTTGTCAGAATAAGATTTGTACTGACTCCCTCCGCTGGCGCGGATAATCATCATGATACGCCCATCGGCTAACTCTACGACACCAGGTTCCTGCGTGATTACCGAATCTGCAGTAGGAACCATTTTGCCGGTTTTCCAGGACTTACCATTGTCGTCAGAGAAGTAACAGTTGAGCTGACCCTTGTGACTCCATTCAGTTGCACTGGTTTTATGCAAAGAAACCGGAGCAATCAGTCTTCCACCCCGTGTTTGGATTACCCTGTCATTATTCAGTACAAAATATCCTTTGCGATCGGTTATCAAAGGAGTAGGAACCGACCATGTTTTGGCTTCATCTGTAGAGAATCGTACCTGTGGAATACAATCATCCAACGAATTTTTACGCACATAAAACAGGGCAATGGTACCGTTTTGTAAGCGCAAGAGCGAAACCGACATCACATTCATATCCCCTTCTTTGTCCAATACCAGATGATCTTCTTTTGTCCAGGTTTTACCCTTGTCGGACGAAAATCTTCCCATTAATCTGGCAGGTGCATGATCGCTCGAGGTTTGCTCAAATCGTGAATACACCAGGAGCAAGCGTCCATCTTTCAAGGTAATCATACTACCCTCTGTGTTCCGAGGGTGGGTTTCGGTAGCAGCAATGTCAAGTACTAACGCTTCGCCTATTGCCGCCTTTTGGCCATAGACCATTGAAAACAGGGGAGATATGGCTGCTAGTAAGCAGACAAGCAAGCAACGCTTATTTAGAAAGTAGCCAGTCATGGTTAATTTTTGTTAGGTTAGTAATCGATAAACCTGTGCCCTTGGAGCGTAAGCCTGCACAATAACTTAATAATAAATCGCCCTGGGTATTAAAACGAGCAGCCGTATAGCAATAATGCCCGTCCGGATCGTCATGAATGGTTTTCACGTTGGTCCAGCTTTTCCCTTCATCGGAAGAAATTGCCAGGTTGAAAGGACTTCTTTTTCCATAGCCTAGTCCCAAGATTCCATAATTGTTCCAAATCGCAATTAGCTTCCTACTCGCCGGATCACGTACAATAGTTGCAGGTGAAAGCGGTGAAGGTAAGCCATATGGTACGGCTTCAGTCCATGTTTTACCTTTATCTTTGGAATACGCTGCATATTGCATACCTCTGTCTGTGCGAATATACATCAGAACTCTACCATCATTCAGTTCAATCACACCGGGTTCTTGTGCCATGACAGAAGCAGGCACTTTCACCTGTGCGCTCCTTTTCCAGGATTTACCTTGATCATCGGAATAATAGCAGAATATTTGACCGTAGTTATTGAAGCTTCTCTCCAGTTCTTCGATCGAGCTGTCTGTCTCCTTGGTTGTATGTAAAGCGACAGGTACCAGTAAACGACCTGACGGCAATTGGATCACCCGTGCATTGTTTAGCACGTAATAGCCAGGCACATCGGAGATACAGGCTACAGGTTTGCTCCATGTTTTGCCTTCATCATCAGAGGTCCGCATAAAAGGAATGCAGTCGTTAATACCATTTTTACGGGCATAAAAGAGCGCAATCTGCCCATTTTTTAAGCGCAGTAAAGAAACTGACATCACGTTCATTGCACCTTCGTTTTCAACTACAATTTCATCGTCCGAAGTCCAGGTAGTTCCTCCATCGGATGAGTACCGCGCTGCCAGATGCGAATTGCCGAAATCACTGGCAGTATTGCCTGTGAAATGAGTATAGACATACAGGATACGTCCGTCTTTTAAAGTGATGAAATCGCCCTCACTGTTGCGTGGATTATTGGCACCAGGTTTGATTTGTAATGTGACAACAGGCTGAGCATTCGAAGAAGTGGCCAATACTGCTACCCATATAATCGCTCCCAGCATCACATAACTTAGTTGTAATAAAAAACGTGACTTTGTGGCTAAATAGGGAATAGGAGTCATGTTATATAATAGGTTTAGGAATACTAATGGACGTTTCTACTATCAAAAGTCTATTGTGATTTATAAATACCCGGGCGTTTGTTGAAGAGCCTTGTTATTGGTCAGTGTGGTCAAGTCTACAGGCCACAAAAGCTTATACTCTTCTGTCACTGTGGTATATTTATAAACATACTCTTTTCCAAAACGAAGCAGGTCATACCAACGCTTCCCTTCTCCTACAAATTCAAAGAATCTCTCTTGCAATATCATTTCATCAAGGTTGTCATCTCCAGCCTGATTCGGGAAACCATGCAACTGCTCCTGGTAGTTGACACCATAAGCCCGTTTTCTGATCTGATTAATTTCATCTGCTGGACTTTCTCCTAATGTAACTTTGGCTTCGGCCAACATCAATAATAGATCCGCATAACGATAAATCGGATAATCGTCTATCATCACACGGCTTCCTGCATTAAGAATCCCTTGGTATTTGGAGAGAAAGCAGCCTGCTAAGGCATATTCGTTGTTATTAAATGTGAAAGCTCCCTGGATAGAAGCATATTTACGAGTATCCTCCTTGGGAAAGCGGTAATAAGTACTCTTTTTGATAGGTGCCTGAAAACCACCCGTGCCACCTACCAAATCTTTCTGAACATCAATTTTACTATGGGACAACGAATCATAATAGTTACCGATGTAATTGATTTGTGGGAGATACACCATAAATTCACCACCCATGAAGTTGTACTCGTTGAGGTCATTACGAATGGCAAAGATAAGTTCTTTGTTGCCTTTGGTCGCATACCCAAAAATCTCTCTGAAGTTGTCCATCAAGCCCAAACCAGTTGCATTTTGCTGAATGGATTGAAGCGCTGTTTTCGCAATGGTGGCATCGGCAGTTCCTCCGCTGTAGCGTTTAGAGGACCACAGATAAACTTCTGATTTTAACATCAGTGTGGCACTCTTTGACCAAATTATCTTGTTAGACTTAAAGGTATAATTAGTGCCAAAAGCTGCTTCTGACTTGTCCAGGTCAGACTTGATCAACGCCATTACTTCAGCGGCTGGTGACGCTTCTTTTGCCAATTTGTTCAAGTCAAAAGTGGTAGTAGCTGTCGTATGAATAATCACGTCTCCCCAGCTGCGAAGCAAATGGAAATAGTAGAAAGCTCTCATGCCATAAGCTTGTCCCAGATAGTAGGACTTGTTCGCTTCGGTAAGTACAGTGGCTTCTTCTGTCTTTTGTATTAACAGGTTGATTTGGTTGATGTTGCTATAGAAATCGCCATAACCATTCACGCCAGGATTACTCACATTCAGGGTATTTAACCAAAGTCGTTCCCGGTTATTGGTAGATTCCCCGCCAAATGAGGTTTCACCAAACTCATCGGCTCTCATACCGCCCAATACAAACAAATTAAAAGTATGCGTACGTAGGCGGGAATGTACCCCAATGACAAAGGATTCCCATTGCTCGGCTGATTTCCAAAAGTTATTATCCGTAATGCTACTTACCGGCGATAAATCCAGATCAGTTTTACTACACGAAGTCACTAAGCTAATAAACAGGCTGAGTAGGATAGGAAATGATATCTTTTTCATGATTGATTAAGGACAATTAAAATGATATTTCTAAACCAAACAATAATGTTCTTGGCAATGGATAGCGTCCTGCATCTAAACCTGCAATTGTTCCACCATCCGATACCCCGGCTTCAGGGCTCGTACCTGTGTATTTCGTGAAATAGGCCAGGTTCTGTCCCGTCACGTTGACACGTACACTGGAGAGATTTACTTTTGAAGTCCAGGCGCCTGGCAGCGTATAAGCGAGTGTCAATTCACGCAATGCCAGGTAGTTTGCCTTTTCGTAGAAACGCGAACTGTTGTTGTCAACTGCTGTTGCTGCATTGTTGGAGCGCGTGATGTTCTTTTTGATTACCTGATCTCCATAATAAAACTTTGGCAGGTCTGTATCGATATTGTCTTCGCTCCACATATTCTTCACATCTGTAATGACATTAAATGTTCCTTGCATCTGACCCAGGATCCGCGCATAGGTATCATTATAAAGCGTATGTCCTAATGAATAGTCAAAGCGTGCGTTAAAACTTAGGTTTTTATAAGAAACCATGGAGCTGAAACCACCTGTCCATTTCGGAAACATGTTACCCACTTTCACGCGGTCTAATGTATTGATAACACCATCATTGTTTAAGTCTGACCAAAGTACATCACCTGGTTCAATCGGGTATTTACCCGTTTTGTTGGTTAAAGCTGCATAGGCCGTTGGACCATATAATTCAGCAATGGCATCATAACGATTGCCTACAGAGTTTTCGACATCTTCCCAGTCTCTTAAAATACGCTCTTGTTTGTAACCAAACATATCACCTAATGTACCATCTTCTTGCAGTCCACCTACCCACACATTTTCACCCTTTGCTGGATCGTATACTTCATACCCTCCTTGACGATTACGTTCGTTGCCATTGGTGGGTAATTTCAAGATTCGATTCCTTACATAGGAGGTGTTGAAACCGACATTCCAACTTAGTCCGTTTTCTGAACGTAGAATGTTTGCATTGATATCCATTTCAAAACCGCGGTTTCGCAAAGTACCCAAGTTGGTACGGATGCTGTTAAATCCTGTATAACTAGGCAATTGGAGATTTGTCAATAAGTGACTCGTAGTACGATTAAAGTACTCCACAGATAATGTGACTTTGTTGTTTAACAGCCCAATATCAGCACCTGCATTGACAGAAGCAGAACGTTCCCACTGTAAGTTGCTGTTGACCATGGCCGTATTCAAGAAACCAGCCTGACCACCATAAAGTGCCTGAATTCCGTAACCTCCTTGTACTTCGTATTCGCCTACTCCTGCTACGTTTCCATTGAGACCATAACTTACTCTGGGTTTAAGTGTTGTGATTACATTGGCAAGTCCTGAATCTTCAAAGAAAGCTTCCCGATGTACATTCCACCCTACGGATACCCCTGGAAAAGCGGCCCAACGGTTGCCCTTCGCCAATCTTGAAATACCGTCATAACGCATCACAGCCGATAAAAGGTAGCGTCCATCGTAATCGTAGTTTAAACGTCCGAAGGCAGAAAGCATTCGTTGCGCGACCCAGTTAGAGCTGGTTGCTGTACGCTCCGTGACCGCGTTTAACGTATAAATATAATCGGTTGCGGCTTTCGTTCCTGAAGCAGACAAACCGAATGTGGCAACATCGAAGTACTCACCTCCCAGTAAAGCACTGAAATTATGGTTGTTTACGTATTTGTTATATCCTAATGTTACATTGTGTTGTTGCTGTAGTGATCTTGCATATGATGCTGAAGCAGTTCTGGTCACATCAGGTACGGATGTGGTTTGGTATTGAATGGATTTGTTGAACGACTCATTCAAATCATCTGTATAGTACACGTTCACTTGTGCACGTAACTCCAGGTCTTTTAAGATATCCCAACGTGTACCCAGATTGAACGTGGTTTTGCGGGCTTCATTTTTTCTGACGTATTGGTTGAGGTAGTAGAGCGGATTACCATTGCCAACACTATTATTGGGATTAGGATTTCCTTCGTCATCAAAAGGTTTGAAAGTAGGCCACAAACTTTGCACCCGATAGAATATGTTAGCTGGGGATTGATAAATCGGAGGAAGTTTCGATAAGGTAAATCCCACAGCAGACGTGACCTCAAAATTAGGTTTAATTAAGTAAGAACCGTTTAACGATCCAGATATACGTTCGTAACTGGTACCCGCTACTAAACCTTCCTCTTTGTAATACCCAATACTCGAAGCAAATTTTGCTTTTTCATTCCCTCCTGTGAAGCTGAGGTAATGATCTTGCGTCATAGCAGGATTATTGAAGGCGGCATTACGTAGTTCATTGCCGTAGTCCTTGTACATCAAGGTATCTGCGTTGGTGAATGGGTCCATAATCCAGCCATAACCTTGTCCCAAAAGGGATTGGAACTGATTTCGGTTCTCATTTCCAATTTTCATCGTTGAATAAATATTGGGTAAGTTAGTTCCAAAACCCGTTTGATTATCAGGGTTGAGTGCTGCGACTCCACCTTGCGCTCTGGCAATGTTGGTACGCTTGACACCCAATCTGTTGTAGTGTAAGAAATCGCCAGCATCTACATAGTCATAGCCAGAACGCAGGTAATTGATCCCTGTTTTTACTTTGTACTGAATTTCAGAAAATCCTGATTTACCTTTCTTTGTAGTGACTAAAATAACACCATTATTTGCTCTTGCACCGTAAATAGCGGTGGATGCCGCATCCTTTAAAACTTCAATCGACTCAATATCAGATGGATTGATATCATTGAACGTACGGACAATGCCGTCTACCACTACCAACGGAGCACCAGGACTATTAATAGAAGCGCCTCCCCGCAAGAGAATAGTGGGTGAACTACCTGGTTGACCCGAAGTATTGATCACTCTAAGACCCGATACAGTTCCTTGCAAAGAAGAAGCGGCATTGGATAAGGCAGTGTTACGCAGTACTTTCGTATCAAGCTTAGAAACAGAAGTAGTCACCATTTGACGCGATTGGGTACCATAACCGACTGCCACTACCTCGTTGAGCATCGTAACATCTTCTTCCAAAATAACAGTAACCTGAACGCTATTGGCAACAGCAACTTCTTTGGATTTGTAACCAACAAAGCTGAAAAGCAAGGTTTGCCCTGAAGCAGCATTGATTTCAAACTTTCCATCTGCATCTGTTACTGTTCCTTCCTGAGTACCTTTAATAATAATGGAAACGCCGGGGATTCCCACCTGGTCCGGTGAAGTGACAGTACCGTTGATCTTCCTTTCCTGAGCCATTGCTAGAGATGCGACAAAGACGAGCAGCGTAGTAAATAGAAGCGAATTGATTCTGGGTGTAAATCTAAACTTCATATTGAGGATTGATTTAAGGATTATGATTTAGGATCAATCTATATTTTTATTTGTCCTACAAATATACTTATAGTATTTAACTAACAAATTTTTCTTATCACTTTTTTGAAGAATAATTACATTATTATTTTCCATTGTATTCATAAACAAAATATAATATTGCATTAATACGGTTTATCTAAATAAAAATGCTTGAAATGATTGTATTTGAGTGTTGATAATGTCTTTATTTGTCCTACAATTAAAAATAAAATCATATACATGATGTGAATAGCCTTCTATGACCACAATATCTACATAAAATCCACTACCTTTGAGCGCCTAAATGGCATGAATTTATATGCGTAAAATAAAATCAACATCATTAGCTCCAGTCAACAGTCTTTCGATGACGGACATAGTGGAGAATTCTCTCCGACAGTATTTTGAAGACAACAAATTTAAACCTGGTGATCAACTTCCGAACGAACAGGAAATGGCTACTCAATTAAATGTGAGTAGAAATGTAGTCCGGGAGGCATTGAGTAGGTTACGAATGTTAGGAATGATCGAAACCCGACCCCGAAGAGGAATGATAATGTCGCAACCAGATTTGCTGGCGGGAATCGAAAAAGTCCTTAATCCTCTGATATTAAGCAAAAACAGTTTAAAGGATATCTTTGAGATGCGCCTGATCTTGGAAATGGGTATATCAGAATTTCTTTTTGCCCGTAAAACGCCGGCGCAGGTGCAGGAACTAGAGGAAATTGTGGCCAGGCAACAGGATTATGACACACTGACGATAGAACAGGAGGTGGCTTTTCATGGCAAACTGTATGAAATGGCAGGTAATGATACTTTTGCCCGTTTTCAGAATTTGTTAATTCCTGTTTTTAACCATGTATTTTCCGAAAAATACAAGATGAACAAAAAAGTGGATATTACTGATCCCGTTACGCATCAGGATCTGGTGAATATTTTAAAAACAGGAACGGCCAATGAGTTCCGGGAAGCAATGTATAAGCACTTATTACCTTATTATCAGGCCAGCAACATTTCTCCATTGCATAGCAAGATTAACTGATTGAGTCCAGAATCTGATATTCAGTACAGACATTCATTCGATTTAATTCCACAACCAGGCAGGTTCATTCAACCTGTCTAGTGTTTTTTTAGGTGCTTCATAATGTATTGAATATCTTCATTTTACAAATGAATGTCAAGCTGTTTCAGGGGCAATCCTGATTGTTATATAATTTATCTTATGTTAAGTAATAGTTATGATTATACCTCCTCTTATCGAGAGAAAAACCACAAATAGTAAATAAAGGATAACTGGATATATGGTATATTAGAGGGGCATTTATATCCACATGCATTAGGAAGGCAAACAAATGATTGAAATAATTGCCCCACCTTCCTCAAAATCATATCAAAGTAGGACGACGATCTGTTACCTATACTGCCTAATGACTAAGACGCACTATGCGTTCTCTATAATGATTTTCTACTTTTTCAACAAGCGCATCTTGCCGTTGAAATAAACCACTTGTAAACAAAATAGACTTATCACCATTTGCAAGAAGAGCAATGAATCTCTTTTTTGTATACTGGCTATCTTCGATAAGATAAGATCCTACTGGGTATCCATACTGCGGATCATTTTCTGAATGAATCATGTGAGTAATTAATTCATACATATAAAATGAATCCATAAAATTGCTGTCATCAGGAATTAATTCTGAAAAGAAAGGTCGCAAATACCTTTCGATAAATTTACTATGAGGGAAATAGTAGTTATTACTGAAATAGTCAGTGAAAAAATTCTTCTCAATCAATTGCCATTGATTCGTTAGATCGGTAAATTTTAACGACGTGTGCAAAATTGGTGTTGGGGACTTAACATCTAGATTGCAAAGTTTTGCTAGGAAAGTATAATTTTCTCGCGCTATGCACGCTATGCCAATGGCATACCTAAGAATAACAGCAGGAAATCTCCTGAAATTTGCGTAGTAATTTGTGATGTCACTTGTTTGATAGATTCTAACTAGGGATCTGATGATAATAGATTCGTGGTTAACTGATGACCAATATGTACTGTTAATTAGTGCTATGGTCAGTAATTCAAGATCATCCTTGTATCCATCAATCAAACTTCTACTCAGTCGGTGTTCTTTTTTACTTAGTGAATTGGCTGTTTGTTCTGTTAGTTGATGAATTAAATCAAATAGTTTTATATGAAAGTCATTGCTAGAAACATACTTTTTTATTTGTGCAAGTAATATTCTTGCAGATAAAGGATGTACGTTTCGGCTATTTTCAAGTGCAATGATATTTTCAACGATTTCTGTAAAGAATTCATCCCCTCCTTTTATCTGAACTAAGTTGCCTTGCCTTGATTCCGATAATAGTGTCATGACACTATCGGGGTTACTTAGGTGTGTAAAGAAGCTTGAGAAGCGAAACTTGTTTGCTGACTTAATCTCTTCTACCAACGCAACATCCCATTTTGCAGACCAGCCACATGTTAGGAGTCCATAGTTTTCGAATATTGCAGCAAGTAGGCTCCTAATACGTGGATCGTAACCGCTTAGCTCCGACTTAATGTTTAAAAATTTTGTATCGAGATAATCGCCATTTATTTTAATTATCGTTGCTGTGCTATGTACAAGAGGAAGTACATTTTCGACATGAGACGGGTTTGATATTATTGACGGATATATACCAACATCTGCAAGAGATGTCTCTATTAATCTATCAAAGTTCGTAGTGATTATAACTTTAATGAAACCGTTTTTTACGAGCCAAGCAACTTGTCGATGAGCAACAGTTGGAATTTTCAGCCCATCATTATGTTCTTCCGTGCTAGGCTCGAAATAGGGTCTTAATAAATTCACTCGCTCTTCTGGTGTAGTTGTGAGCTTTTCGAGTATGTCGGAATAGTCAGGATCTTTATCAAATGTTGTGCGATACCAGATATCTGGATTTTCTCCTGCGTCATGTCCTTGAAGTACTGCCATATCTCGAATCAAGCTATTCATAAGTTCCCATCCTGTGGGTATTCCAGCGCTTCGAGAAATTCCTGAACCTAACAACAATGCAAATACACCCTTATTACTAAATATAGAGTATGATGGTGTGATAAGGGTTTGAAGCATACAATGGATTATTTAAAAATGGTGGTGTAGTTAGCTTTTTATTGCAGTCAGATGTTCGCTTTGTAAGACTTGTGATAAAATTCACAGCCTGTCATTTTGTGAATTACTCAACTTTTGATATTATTGACTGTATATACCATCACACTACAATATTTCCGATTTTAAATCTCAAACTCTTCCGGAATGCTCTCCAAACTATTTTTCTCGTAAACATGGAGCTTGCTGTAACCATTTATTGAGTTAAATGTGTAAAATGCCTTGATATACTTCCTCAATTCTTCATCTGCGTAAGCTGCCGTAAATGGTGTTTGAGGAAAAGCTGCATTCTCAGCCTTGTCAAACAGAACCATAAAATAGAAATCATCAAAACGAGCCCTAGTCTTTTTACTAAGGCAAAATTGTTTCAATACCTCGACATCAAAATCTCCCATAGGAACAAACAATTCCATTTTATTTAAATTCTGTCCGGGAGATTGGTATTTTTCATTAACTAGCTGAAAGGGGAAGTCCATGCTACCTTTGTCTCTTTTTTAAATTAGAAATTTATTAAATATATGGTGGCGATTTCATTTCACCGATTATTTCTTGTTGATTTTTAACTATTTATTTCTTCCTCTCCCATGTTTCCGTTGTTTAATGATGTTCCTTTCTTGAGTTACTTAAAAAGGTCGGAGTGAGTACCTGTTCTTATTAGTTCTAATAGCATTAGTTTGTCGCTTTCATCCCAGATTAACAATAAATCCGGTTTAACATGACACTCCCAATAGCCGCTATATTCTCCCTTCAATTTGTGAGGCATGTGCTTTTGATCTACACCCTTAGCTCCGTGTATTGCAAGATCATTAACAAAATCTTGTAATAGGTTAAAATCAGCGACAATATGCTTTTTTAAGCAATTTCAAATCTTTGAGAAATTTATTTGAGGTAACTACTTGAAACACGCTTAGATACTTTTAAATAATTCATCTAAACTATTGAATTTCAAGCCATTACACTCTTTAAGCTCTTTCATGGTTTCTTTATTAGGAAACTTACCCGCCGAACTAATTTTGCCACGAGTAGCTGATCTCTCTTTCCTGAACGGAATCTCTAACGCTGAGAGCACTGACAGCAGTGCCTTTAATTTTTTACCTTCCGCTTCGATTATTACAGTTTCCATGCTTCTGTTCGTTAAACACCATATATAAATATAATCATATTTGATTATATTTCAACTTGTTTGATGACTTTATTTTAAATATTTTTAACCTCTATTTTTTCCCCACCTGGTTCAATATATCCTCTATTTCAGCGGCTTTTGCAAGAAGCTGTTTCTTATCCCTGCTTGCCTGTACGAGAAGAGGGGGGCTAAACAGCTCCAAGGAAATCAATTACGATACTAAATATAGCAGTACATTATAAATTCGGATTAATCTCATTAGACATAAGGGTTCTGATCATATTTAAATAAAGTTTTAGGAGTAGAAAAAATAATCTTGAACGTCCGAATATTTAGCGCTTATTGAAGAACAAGAAAGCCGCAAAATTTAAAGGAGGTGACCAGTAGTTACCTCCTTTAAATACCATAATCAGGAAACCCCACCCATTAGTGGGTCAGAATAACTGGGTTTTCCAGTTTCTACCCTACCCGCAAAACGATAGGCTGTTGTTAAATCTCCTTTCTTTAATTCAATAGTAAAGTCATACCACCCATAACTTTTCGTAAAATCAATGGCTATGGGTTTGGACTTACCTTTCAGACTTATCTTTTCATCTTTATAACCATAGGCATGGTGAATCAACTTACAGATTACACCCTTACTGTCCTGACAATCAACCTGTATCAGCAGACCGGGTTCGTTCCGTTGCCTGATTCTTTCAAAATTATGTTTTACCTGAATTCCGAATGATTTCCATTTGGATGCACCTTTAAATTCCCGGAAAAATCCATTCGGGCCTTGTATACTCAAATGATAATGTCCCTGGTCAAAGGAAGATATATCCCACTGATCCTGCAAATTGTCCCCCGGGGTTACTGCATAATTGCGGGGTGACTTATTGTCTGCGGGATTTAACAAATGGGTATATACAATAAATGGAGAACCGGCAGTGTTATCTCCAAAAAGCTGTTTGGATACATGAAAATCAATCTCAAACTGGCCCTCATTACCCATCCTTCCGTTTACCTCGGGAGCATAAGGAAGTGCCGAGGAAGGCCGAACACCCTTTTCTTGCTGAGGAAGCTGATTTTTTGAATTTCCTGCATTAATTTCCTTCATTTCTTCTACCGTAAGCGGCCTGAAATTCGATGGTGTTTTCTTGAATTGTGCTCTGTGTATTTTCTCCATAAACGGCACTTTTTCAAGAAAAGGCAATTTCTCTTCCTTTTTGGCGTCGAAAGGCCTGAATACTGAGGTAAGATCACCACAAATGGCACGCCTCCATGCGCTGATATTACTTTCAAAAGTCTTTTTGCTGAATTTATTTTCCACGAATTTCTCCAGAAAACGCAGAGAGGAAGTATGATCAAATACTTCTGAATTGACCCATCCTCCCCTGCTCCAGGGAGAAGCTACAATCATCGGTACACGATAGCCCAGGCCAATTGGTGCTATGCGCCCCTTGTTTGGATTGCTTTGCTGGTCCATAGAAGTGACATATTCTGCTTTAGCATCCAAGTCAGAGGAAAGTTTTCCGGTATTCTTTTCTTCAGGATGTGGTGGAACATAGGGCGGTATATGATCGAAGTACCCATCATTCTCGTCATAGGTCAAAACAAAAATGGTTTTCTTCCATACCTCCGGATTTTCAGTCAGTATGTTAATTACTTCACTCATATACCAGGCACCGTACCAAGGATGGCCCGGGTGATCGGAAAATCTGCCCGCTGGAACAAGCCAGGATACCAACGGAAGTTTTCCATTCTTTACATCTTCTCTGAATTGATAAAGTACATCGCCTTTTGGAATTTCCAGTTCACGCTTTTGCCCGTCGTCTTCATAGGTGATCGTCTGCAAATCGCGGTAATCAGGATCATTCTGATTGGTGGTGAATGCACGCTCATGGAGTGATTTTTCTTCGGGTGTAAGTGTTTTGTACTTATCCTTTTGGTAAGCATCAACATTAAATTGTCCAAAATTTTCCAGGGTGTTGTCACCGAAATTATCCAGCCATCTTTCTTTCTCAGGTGGTAGACCTTGCTTATACAAATCATTCTGATACACTTTCCAGCTCAGATTAAGCGCTTCCAGGCGCTCCGGGAACGTTTTCCAATGCGCTAGATTCCAGGGCTTGGTATCCTCATTCCATAAGCGTGCGAAGTATTTCGGATCATTTCTGTCACGCAGTGTACCCGACCAGAAATGTACCCGGTTGGGCGTGGTGGAGGAAAGCGCAGAACAAAAATTCTGATCACACACAGTAAATGCATCGGCCAAAGCGTAGTAAAATGGAAGGTCCTGACGATTATAATAGCCTAGAGTCAGCGGCATCTGCTTATATTCCTTTCGCGGGGACTTTTTGGATTCCAGCCATTTATCATAATGCCCGTGATTACGGGCATCGGTCTGATCCGTCCAGCTATGAGGTAAGTCACTCATCCAGGTAGCTTTGGTATTATTGATATCTAAATGAAACGGCCTATAGGTATCACCTTTTTCATCCGATTGAAGCCATACCTTATTCGCATTGGGCAACTTAATTCCTCTGGGGTCGTTAAAACCACGTACTCCCTGCAAAGTGCCAAACATATGGTCAAAGGATCTGTTTTCCTGCATTAAAAAAACCACATGCTCTGCATCGGCAAAGGTACTTCCATTGGCGGGATCAATTTTCATGGCCCTGGCAATACTTGCTTGTAGTGATTCCGTTAAAGCCATACCTCCCGTGAGCAATATAGCCTTCTTTAAAAACTCTCGTCTGTTATCCATTATTGAAGTTAAGAATTAATCAAAAGCAGTGATTCAATAACTTCAAATTTAGTATTTCCTGTCTTAGATGTATAATAATTCAATTGCCTATTCGCAGTGGCCAAACTGTTATATTCGCTTGCATGAAGATATTCCCAATAGTTCAGGTATTAGTATCAATGAATTACATGAACTGCCAAACTATTTTATTATATTGAAATCAATTAAGAAAATAAACATACCATGAAAATATACCAATACCTCTCAGCCCTTATTTTAACGATCTGTATTAGTTCCTGTATTCACAAAGTGGAACCGGAAGTAGACACCTTTTATTTCAGTACCGGTCATGCTGATACATTGAGAGCGCAGGCTATTTCAAAGCTATATGCGCATTATAATGAATCCGATAAATCTAAGAAATTCTACGAAGTGATTTCAAAAAAGACGGGCCGCTACATTGTTAATTATTACCCTGAAGCTGAAATGTTAACTATCTGTCATGACCCGGGGAGCGGATGGGGAGGACAATTTATCAACGTCAGCGAATCAACTTTAAAAAAGATGGCCGAATCCAAAGTACATCTTAACCAATTACAACAATATGCTTTGACTGATACTTCCATTCAAAACAACCGGCCTATTATTGATGTAAGAACCAACGGGAAGCCTAATTAACGATATTCCCTGAAAATCGGGGAATATCCAGATCTTTCGAATTAACTTCTCACAATTTTCATTAATTCATCAACTGCCCATTCCAAGTTCACTATGAAGTTGCGGAATCACCTGTGAGCCGATTAATTCTATTGACGCCAGTAGTTGTTCATGGCTTAATCCAGCATTATCCATCTGAAAAGTAAAACGGTCGATACCGCCTAATGCTTCACTATGGCGTAATAATTTTTCTACTACAATTTCTGGACTGCCCACAACCAAAACACCTTCCGGACCGGCATATAAATCAAACTGACTTTTGGTCACCGGTGGCCATCCTCGTTCTTTTCCTACTTTTGTCCATAGTTCGGCATAACCAGGATAATAATCTGCAATCGCTTTTTCCCGGGTTGCAGCAATATATCCAGGTGAATGTAATCCTACAGTCAACTGTTCCGGTGCAAAGCCAGCTTGTTGTCCGGCCTTTCTGTAAAGATCGATCAAAGGTCGAAATCGGGCGGTTTCACCACCGATTATTGCCACCATGAGCGGCAACCCTAGTGTCCCGGCTCTTACAAATGATTCTGGAGATCCTCCAACCCCCAGCCAGACAGGCAGTTTCTCTTGTAATGCACGGGGATAGACAGGTTGATTATGCAATGCCGGCCTGAATTTTCCTGACCAGCTAACGAACTCTTCATCCCTGATTTTCAACAGGAGTGACAGCTTTTCTTTGAATAACGCATCATAATCATTCAGGTCATATCCAAAGAGCGGATAGGCCTCAATGGCAGAACCTCTTCCTACCACCAGTTCTGCCCTTCCTTTGGATATCAGATCCAACGTGGCAAAACTCTGATAAATTCTAACCGGGTCAGAGGTACTCAGGACGGTCACAGCGCTAGTCAGCCGAATATTTTTGGTTCTCGCAGCTGCCGCTGACAGAATAACCGCAGGAGCAGAGTCCAGGAACTCTTTTTTATGATGTTCCCCTATTCCGAAAACGGCAAGTCCCGCTTCATCTGCCTGTACAATTCTGTCAAGCAATTGCTCCATGGCGTCTACACTTTTCAGTGTTTTACTACCATACATGGCAGACGCAAAACTATCAATCCCTATTTCCATTTTTAAACTATTTTGTAAACTGTCGTATTGAATATATCAGGAAAGTGCATTGGGTGGCGGTCCGCCGGCAGGTCTGCTCTTATCTTCAGGCAATGGCACAAACTCTTCATTATCCATGGGAGGTAAATCAATTCGGCCTTGCTTCCAGTCTTCTTTCGCTTGTTCTATTCTATCTCTGCTGCTGGAAACGAAATTCCACCAGATATATCGCTCCCCTAAATGTTCCCCGCCAAGCATCATGAGGGTGGTTTGCTCTTTGGCTATAATTAAAGGATCCACACCTTTGGTAAATACCAAAAGCTGCCCTTCCTTATAAATAACGCCATTGACTTCCACGCTGCCTCGGACAATATAAGCACCTCTTTCGCTATGCCCCTGCGGCAAACCAAAACGAGCCCCTTGATCCAAAACCACATGCACATAAAACAAGGGGGAATGTGTTTTTACATGACTCTTTAACCCATAGGCTTCACCTGCCACCAAACGCATCCAAACCCCTGTATCTGTAAATACTGGCAATTGCTCAGGTTTATAATTCTCAAAAGCCGGATCACTTTCTTCATCCTTTTCAGGTAATGCCACCCAGGTCTGGAGCAGTTCGAGTTCACCTCCTGCCAGCATGGCGGGATCTTCAAAACGTTCGCTATGCACAATACCTTTTCCGGCTGTCATCCAATTAACTTCTCCAGGTTTAATCACCTGCTCAATTCCCAGGCTGTCCCTATGCGTCACTTTACCACTAAAAAGATAACTCACAGTGGATAATCCGATATGAGGATGTGGCAATACGTCAAGGTTACTGACCGAACCAACCGGTAGATTGATGGGTCCGCCATGATCCATAAAAATAAACGGTCCGACCATCCTTCGCAACTGAAAAGGAAGGATTCGTTTCACAGTGAATCCCGGGGAAAGGGCAGCGCGCCGGGCCTCAATTATAATATCTAGCATAATATGTTATTTTTATAAGGTTAAAACCTAAGCCGGAAAGCAACAATAAAAGTTTTCATTTTGTCGCTGAATACTCACCTTCTGAAGCATAGAAATTCATCCGTCAGAGATTATAAAAAGAGTAAAGTCATCATTTGCAAATATGCCTCCGATGGTGCACGGCTACCCTATTTTAACAATATACAATTGTTTACTGTTCAGTACTATGAGTGGATACTTGAAATAATCCAAATCAGATGGATCTTCAGCGAGAGCATGTTCCTGTTGTCAACCTTTGAATTCAGTTAAAACATTGACCTTTCCCTTTAATATTTTTGAAATGGGACAATTCTCTGCTATCTGAAGCAATCGTTCGAGAATCTGCGGATCAGCCTCCTCCTGAATTATTATTCTTCGTTCAATATAAGTGATGGGTTCCTGCTGTACAATTTTAAAATAAAGGTTGGCTTCCACTTCTATTTCTGAAATTGATAAACCTTTATGATCAATATACATACGGAGCGTGGCTAATGTGCATCCTACCAGCGAAGACAACAAAAGCGTATAAGGATCAGGACCTAAATCTTGCCCGCCCAACTTTTCAGGCTCATCTGTAATGAATTCGCCCTGTCTCCAGGTTATTGATGTCTTGTATTTCTGTTCTCCTATCTTACCCTTTACTGGGTTCTCCAACATATATTTCATCGATCCTTTTTTTTATATCTCTATTTTAACCAAACATGTGCGTACTCCTCTGGATGACGCTTAAATTGCGCATGAACATAAGGACAAAGCGGAATTATTCTGAGATTATTTTCACTTGCGTAGCTCACAAGCTGATTCAGTAGCAGCTTGGCAAATCCTCTTCCTTCGTATTCGGGATTTACCTCGGTATGAAATACTCTCAGTTTGCCATTTTCGACAGAAATGTCCATTTTCCCTGCTTTATTTTCATCAGAAAAAAGTTGAACTTCCCCTTTAGAACTACCTTCCTCAAAAACTACTTTTGTGTTTTCCATGCTTTTACATTTTAGTGTTATGCTTAAAACTTAATGCGCCTGAAGGGCATTGGCCGATTTGCTCAATAATTTCAGAAGTCGTTGCATTTTCAGGAGTTATCCACGGCCGCGCCTTCGGGTTATACACCTTAGGTAAACTGTGTATACAAGCGCCCGCATGTGTACACAGTGTGGGTTGCCAAATAATGGTAATTTCTCCGTTTGAATATTCATGTGTTTCCATAATCATATGTATTTTAACACGCCTTGATAATCACTAAACTTTTATGGAATGTACAGATTATAAATCTGATAAACCCGTGTTGCTTTTATTGGTTATACTTTGCCTTTTTGATGATTGATTTCACCATACTTCCCCGCATAAAAATCACGATATGCCTCCGCTATTCCGGCAGCACTATTCATCACAAAGGGACCTTCTGCCACAATGGCCTCCCTATAAGGTTCGCCGCCGAATAATAAGATATCTGTATCCTCCTGCATCGGGTTTTCAATCTGAATTTCCCCGGCAAGTCTGTCAAACTCTATGAATTCCCCTGATTCAAACGTTGCATCGTTCAGCACTGTATTTTTAGTAGGTAAGAAAACCGCCACTTCCACATTTTCATCCATATTGACTGAAAATGTGCCTCCTGCATGCAATTGAATATGATACAAAAACTGGTTTGAATAACTGGGTATCACCGATTTCAAATTTTCATATTCACCCACAATTAACTTCAACCACCCATTGTTATCCGGTAAAGAAATCCGGGGCACATCTTCACTTTGGATTGATAAATATTCCGGATTTTCTTCTTTTACCAATGATGGAAGGTTGATCCAAAACTGAAAGGCATGGATCCGGTTGGTCCCTGTACGTGAATCTGGATTTAATGTTTCATCATGTAATATGCCTTTACCGGATTTCATCCATTGAATTCCTCCGGAATACACTTTTGTATGATGACCGGCACTATCGATATGTTCGTTTTCGCCTTCCATGATATAACTCAGCGTGGCTATTCCCCGATGTGGATGACCACCTGTTCCATTCTGCAAAACAGCATCAAGAACTTGCGGACCTATGTGGTCTAAAAACACAAACGAACCGACAGCCTCTGAATACCTGTTGGGTAGTATCCTATTAATTACTAATTCACCTATATCTGCCCTTTGCCCTTTTGCGGAAAAACTGGTATTCTTTTTCATTGTAATGAAGGTTATTGCATTCTGAGACTATATTATAAATTGTTACGACTGAAGCTCAATAAGCACGATATTCTTTTCTGTCTATTGATCACCTACCCGGGATGTTTTCACTTTTGAAATTTCCTTGTATTGTAAATCGTAAAATTGCACCCAATAATAAAAGAACTTAGTAGATAAAAGACGAAAAAAAATATAGACAATTATCGACCAAATTTGGTAATTGACTCTGTTACTATGCTTTTACGCTGTTTTGCCACGCTACAATTCGAAACCCTAATAACTAGACTTACGGCAATGATCTTTAAATCCTATTAAAACCGTATTTTAACACAATTCAATGAGCTTATTATGAAAGTTAAAATCTGCTTATTTCTTCGGTGCCTTTTTACGTACGCGGCTTAAAGTGTCTTTGGTTATGCCCAGGTAAGATGCTATAAAATGCTGAGGAAAGCGTTCTACAAAATAAGGATGGCGTTCGATGAAATCCACGTATCGCTTCTCAGCAGATAAACTGATCGAAGAGGTGATTCGTTTTTGGGTTGCTATACTATTGCGTTCGTCAAGCTTTAATATCAACTCATTAAAAGCCGGATATTCACGACAGAATTTTATAGTGTTTTCCCTAGAAATCAGGAGTAATTCACAATCTTCACACGCCTCGATATTGTATATACTGGGGGTATTTAATGCGAAACTTTCGCGATCGCCGGCCCACCAGTTTTCTATATATAAATCGACGATGTGCTCTACTCCTTTTTCATCCACATAAAATTTACGCATGGCACCCTTGACTATAAATGCCATATGTTTACAAATGTCTGCTTGCTGTAATAAATATTGTCTTTTTCTTAAGTTTTTCTGAATAAAATAGGTTGCCAAAGTCTCTTCAAATTCTTTTTCTGTAAAATGAGTTGAAGCGTAGTTATTAATATAAATAAATAAAGGATGCATGCCAGAGATGATCAATTTAACTTTCAGCTAATAATAATACATATTATTTTTCAATTGAAGATCGTCTTTAAGCAAAACCATCGTCAATCTAATTCGATTATTTTCGATTGTAAATATGAATAAACCAAGTCTTCCTATTATTTCCACAACAAATACATCCGTCAAAAATTTATCCCAGTTGCACGACTCACCAAAGCCTTGTAAGAGAAGTATTGCACGCTCATTCTGCCAGAAAGAATCCAAAAATGATAGTTGATTTTAAAAAAGCCTGTCGAATTATCAATACACTCAATGACCAGATTTTTTCTTATCTGTTTATCTTAAATCTGGTATCAAATGCCATGGGTGTCTGACTCACCGTTTTTATTTTTCCGGCATCAGGATGACCCGGATTAATCAGATAATTAAACTCATAAGGAACAATGCTACTGGGGACTTTTAGAACGGCCGCCTCGTTTTCAAATACAAAGTCATCGCCGATAATTTGTGTCGTGACTGTCGGCGGTTTTGAATCCCAATCGTCAGGAAGATCGTCAATATTCACTTCCAAAATCAACAGGTCATCTGGTATTTCTATTTCTACATAATAACGGTCCATGGGCAAATCCTCACTCAGATCAAGATGCACCGACACTTCCAAAGTAGCTAACGCCCTACTTTCTGCTGTATATACAAGACGGGTATTCAGACTATTCCATCGGTAGCCGCTGGTCATGGATGCACCAATACCCTTTAAAGTCGTAGGAAGGTATTTTTCCCTTTCTATCCGATACACTTTCATCAGGCAAAATTTCCGAATTCTATTCTGTTCAGGCTATATCTTACCTCGTCGATACCCGTGGTAGTATCCAACAAACTTTCAGGGGTAAGTCCTCCTAGAGAGATATTCGGCTTTTTCAGCCACCGCAGAAACTTGTCTTCTTCTTTATTGAAGACATCCAAACCATAATCAATCAGTTCAGTGATGAGAAGTATTAATTCTGTATCACGACTATCCATGATAGCCTGTTCGCTCTTTTTCTTATTATAGGTAGTCTGTGGCATGCCTACAATAGCCAATACCGACTTCACCGGTTGGTTGAGTCTTTTGCTGATAAGTTCGATGGCTTCGTAGGGTATTCCCTGACGTATAATAACCACCCGTTCTAACTGATTTGTCCACGTGTAAGTCTTTCCCCCTGCTTTAAGGTATCTTCCAACGGATCGACTACCGAGTTCCATTGCCTTATCGACACTTTTTCGGGTATTGAACGGTTTGGTTTTTGAAGCAACTTCTGACATATCACAACAGTTTTGTTATAAATATACAACAATTCTGCTGCAAATAAAATTCTTGCAACTGAATTTATTAATTAGTAATCACTTAGATAATATAATATCCTATCAATACACTTTGAATATTCACATTTACATCATTTTCAGTCAACATTGTATTTGTAATCTTGCGCTTAAAAAAAACTACAAATGCACCCTTTAGAGACCAACCCAATAATTAATTTCAAAAAATATATTAGTATTTCCACAAATTATACTTTAACAGATAGGTTAACTATAGAAATGCAATGTCTTCAAAGGTGATGAGTGATGCAGAAATATGGGAAAAGTTAACAGAGGATAATGAAAATGCATTCTCTCTGTTATTTAAGCGGTATTACCCGGTGATGATGAATTATGGAAGATCGATCACCAGGCATCATTATATGGTAAGCGACTGTATTCAGGAGGTATTTACGGATCTATGGATGTACAGAAACAGCGTGGTAATGCCAGAGAGTGTCAAAGCCTATTTGTTATCAAGTCTACGGAAAAGAATTGCGCGCAAACTGGAAAGGGACCGGGTATTCAGCAATAGCACAGGTATTGAGGATATTGAGTTTTCAGTCACCTTTACCATCCTAGACCAGACAATTCAGGATGAAGAACTTACCCAACAAACCAGGTATCTCAATTCCCTGCTCAACCAATTACCTCCTCGTCAGCAGGAAGCACTTTATCTGCGCTACTACCAGCAGCTTTCCATAGAAGAAATTGCATCAACCATGCAGATTAATTATCAGTCGGCTGCGAACCTCATTCACCGCTCCATTTCTCAGCTGAGAAATTTGTCGAAGGTAGAAGCTTCCTATCTGCTCAGTGTCCTGCTGCTTATTACTAATTTTCCTCAATAATAATACTGTCATTTCAAAGTTCCGACGCAAGGTAATCCCCTCTTGGGAGGGACGGTTCGCCGCCCGGAGACCCAAAGGGCGGGGTGGGTCAATGTTTAAAGACAAACAAAAACCAAAGCAAAAATTCATAATTCGTATCAATGACCCACCCCTCCCTACGCAACAACCAGCCGCACCCCCTCCGAGGAGGGGATTGTAGAGAACGCAAGCTTTCCCGGAGTTATTAATAAAGAAATATTTTTTAAAATAATCTGTCAGAGGGTGAGTATTAAAAAAAATACCTGTCCTCTACCCTATTATAATCACTCAATTATGCAACGCGACCATTACAAAACCCTGGATGATTTTTTACTGGATCCTTCTTTTCAGGAGTGGGTACGGGAAGGGATTGATAATGATGGCTGGCAGACATGGATGCAACAAGAGCCTGCTAACGTCCGTCTGGCCAGGGAAGCATATTCAATCATCGCTGCCATGATCATAAGCCCCATGAAAATATCAGATGATGAAACAGAAACAGCTTTAAGTGAGACCTGGGAAAAAATACACAATATAAACCAACCCACTATTAAAGTCTCTTGGTTACATCGCATCCTCAAGCCTGTGGCAGCCGCAATTACCTTATTATCAGGAGCAGGACTTATCTGGCTTTTGGCAAACCAGGCAACAGCACCCGTGCTAACTAAAGTGGATAATAAAGAAATTAAAATCATTGAACGGAATAATAATTCCAGTGAACCCATGCTGGTCACATTGGAGGATGGAAGTTCACTCCTGCTACAACCAGGAAGCCAGATAAGCTATCCCGCACAATTTGACCTGAAAGAAAGAAAAGTGATGCTGAGTGGAGAAGCCTTTTTTGAAATCAGTAAAAATCCGGACCATCCTTTTCTTGTGTTTGCCAACGAAACAGTTACAAGAGTGATAGGAACCAGTTTCCGGATCAGGGCATATAATGATCAACCGGAAGTAGAGATTATGGTCAGAACAGGTCAGGTGAAAGTCTCTGCTGCTCATCAGGAAGCCGATGGCACTGTCAAAGAAATAGCATTGAATCCTAATGAATCCGTACTGTATGTAAGGGATGAGGCTGTTTTCGCCAAACCAGCAGTGGCAAGTCATACATCTGAATTGCCCATTGAGCAATTGTACTTTGAATTCAAAGATGCCCCCGTAAGCGAAATTTTTGAAACCATTCAAAAGGCCTATGGCATGCAAGTCCACTATCCTTTGGAGGTACTGAAAGACTGCTATCTATCTACATCTCTGACCGATGAACCACTCCCGCAAAAACTGAAAATTATTGTGGAAAGCCTTGGAGGACAAACATATTTCCAAATTAATGATGACCAGATAACCATTTATTCAAACGGATGTAACTAAACATTGCCTATGCTTTAAAATATCAGAAACAAAAAAGCGCCGCTGTGCTGCTACACGACGACGCCCGAATTTCCGACATGATTTCTCTTCCTTCTGCTAAAAGTTCCGGGAAGTCATGGCATTCAACTCGATCAGTTTTAAACAACTTATTCCAAAACTATGAAAAAATCTTTGACACCCAAACGATTGTACTATCAGATCGTAACCAAGTCAATGCAACAACTATTCCTGATCATACTTTTTGCAGGACTTGCCACAGGCGCACCCGTAAGTGGCCAGAATATCCTGGATAAAAAAATTAATTTCCGCGCAGAGGGGATCACCCTTCAATCTGCTTTAGAACAATTGGAAAATTCTGAAAAAATTAGATTTTCCTATAATTCCCGTACTATCCCGCTGAAAAGCAAGGTGTTTGTGAATAGCAAAAATGAAACATTTTCAAATGTTCTCATGGAGCTACTGAGTCCACTGGATATCAGTTACAAACAGGTTGGAAATCAGATTGTCCTCCGAAAAAATGATCCAAAATTTCAGGAAGTCAATACGAACAGTCAACCATCAGAAGTAACAGAGCACCAGCAAACGCTCGACAAATCTATATCCGGAGTTGTTAGGGATGAAACCGGTGAAACCTTACCGGGTGTGAATATTGTTGCAAAAAGTTCACAACGCGGAACCATTACTGACGCAGAAGGGAAATTTACACTCAACCTCGCTGATACAGATGCCGTTTTGGTATTATCTTTCGTCGGTTACCTGACACAGGAGGTCACAGTAAGTAATCAGAGCAGTATCGAAGTAAGGTTATTAACTGATAATAAATCGCTCGAAGAAGTGGTAGTAGTCGGATATGGCACAGTCAAAAAAAGTGATCTGACAGGCGCGGTTACCGAAATAAGCAGTAAAACTATTAAAGATCTGCCGGTTGCCTCTATTGATCAGAAACTGGTGGGCCAGGTAGCTGGTGTTCAGATCCAACAAGTATCAGGTGCTCCCGGTGCAGGAACTTCTGTTAAAATCAGAGGGAGCGGATCTTTGGGTGCTGGTAACGAACCATTGTATGTCATTGACGGAATGCCCTATTCATCCGGACTCAATCAGAGTATCAATCCATTGACATTTATCAACCCGAACGACATTGAAAAAATAACCATTCTGAAAGATGCCTCCTCCACCGCTATTTATGGTTCTCGCGGTGCCAATGGGGTTATTATGATTACCACCAAAAATCCAGGAAAAAATACCAGTCAGGTAAATTTCTCAACCTATGCAGGCTTTCAGAGTATTCCCCAAAAAGGTCGTCCTGAAATGTTGAATGCACGGGAGTTTGCTGAATATCAGCGGGACCGCATCAACTTGGTAGTGCGTACCCGTGAAAACCGGGAAGCAACCATCGAGGATTATCCGGTTGCGTACCGCGATCTTGAAAAACTCAATGGCACAGGTACCAATTGGTACGATCTGATTTTACAGAATGCCTTTATACAGGATCATAATTTTGATATTCAGAAAGGAATGGGTAATTCCCGGTTTAATTTTGGTTTTGGCTATTACAGTCAGGAAGGAACCATCCAGCATACCGGGATCAAAAGGTACTCGGCAAATTTCGGGTTTCAGAGTGAAATATTAAAAAATGTAACCCTCCATGCCAGTCTGCGACCCACATTTATCGATCAGGACCGGACAGTAACAGGGTCGGGTCGTGAACCCGATGTAACCGGGATCTCACTATGGGCTAATCCGGTCATGTCTCCTTATGACGAAAATGGAAGTTTGCTGCCCTATATTACCACGCCAGCAAGTATCTATAATACCACCTGGAGCTTTCCTAACCCATTATATATTCTTCAGCAAAGCAAACGAAACTATCAGGAAATCCGTAATCTTGGTAACGCCGCACTGGAATGGAAACCAATTGAAAATCTGACACTCAGAAGTGCATTGAGTACAGTTGTTTCACTTTCTGGATATAATCAATTTATTCCCAGTACAATCGGAGGATCCAACAATCCACCTGCACCTGGCAGAGGTGCTGCTAATCGTTCCTATGGCAGCAGTTTTAACTGGTTAATTGAAAATACCGCTTCCTATACAAGGTCTTTTAATCAGCATAGCATCAGTGCACTGGCAGGTTATACCACCCAGAAATCATCCGGCAATAGCATCAACCTCAATGCAGGACCTTATGCGAATGATCTGATTCGCACTATAAATGCCGCACCTGGCATTACTGGATGGGGTGAATCCGTGGAGGCATGGAGTATGATTTCTTATCTGGGACGCTTGAACTATTCATTCAAAGACCGTTATCTTTTTACTGCCACATTGCGTAGCGATGGCTCCTCACGCTTTGGTATCAGTAAAAGATATGCTTTATTCCCTTCTGCCGCCGTTGCATGGAAAATTTCGGATGAAGATTTCTTTCAATCAATTGCTTCTGTTGACCACATGAAAGTACGTGCCAGTTATGGAAAAAGCGGGAATAACAATATTGGTAACTACTCGCACCTGTCCAACGTAAACATGGGACAGTATGTATTTAATAATAATACAGTTTCAACTGCCACGGTGAGTTTGTTTAACCCGTTTCTGGGTTGGGAAGAATCAGAACAGATTGACCTTGGACTTGAAACAGCACTTTTTAAAGGAAAAATCGCTGTCACTGCGGATTACTACCACCGCAAAAGTGTAAATATGTTGCTCAACGATGTAATTCCTGCCATTACCGGCTTTAATAATCAATTGGTTAATAAAGGGAGTGTCAGAAACCGGGGTATTGAATTGGGCATCGACGCAACGCCTGTTTCACGTGAGCTGACCTGGGACATCAATTTCAATATTGCCTTCAACCGTAACAAAATTCTGGCTACCAATGAGAACAATGACCGTATTCTCTCTGGAAATATGGACGGACGACCTACCAACGTTTCCATTGTAGGAAAACCAATCGGACAATTTTATGGATTTATCCTCGACGGTGTGTATTCCCAAGCTGATATGGACAATCCAGCAGTTGCCAAATATCCGGGCGCGACAGCAGGGTATCCGCGCTACAGAGATCTCAACGGCGACGGAGTCGTCAATGAAATACTCGATTATACAGATCTGGGCAGTCCTCACCCCAATTTTATCTATGGCCTTACCAACCGTCTTACCTATAAAAGGTTTGATCTGGCAGTTAATCTGAACGGACAATCCGGTGGGTACATCATGAACGGGATGCGTCAGACTATTGATAACCTCCAAGGATTTTTTAATATCGGAAAAGAATGGGCAAACAGATGGAGAAGTGATGAAACTCCGGGAGATGGAATTCACGCTTTTGGCCCTAATTCTGTTCATCGTGTGAATGATAAATTATGGCTGGAAGATGCTACCTATCTTCGGATTACCAATCTTACCTTCGGTTATAACATTCCTTCTAATGTATTTGGTCAGAAAGAATATTTCCGTAATCTGCGAGTGTATATGAGCATTCAGAACCTCGCCACATTTACCAGTTACACGGGAGCTAATCCAGAAGGGCAAGCCAGCAATATGGACAATACCCTGGTACCTGGGTATGACATGGGAAGTTATCCTATTCCACGTACAATCACTGCTGGTCTAAACATTCAGTTCTAATTCCGTTAATATATCAGATTATGAAAAAAATATTAATTGCAGGACTGGCATTGAGTCTATATTCCTGCTCAGGAGATTTCCTGAACATTTACCCTGAAACCAGTCTTAACGAAGGGAATTTCTATAAATCAGATGAAGAATTCGTCACGATAGTCAACGGGTGCTACACCGCGCTCAGGGATCTTGAAAAAAGTACCCACTGGATAATTTCTGAACTAAAATCTGATGTACTTGCAGAGCAACGAAGCAGTGTAGCTGGAAACTTTACCACCAGCCGAATGGATGAGGTAATAGCAGGTGCCGATAATATTGCGCTTAATGATTTCTGGAATATGTCTTACAGAGGCATTTATAATTGCAATAAAGCAATCTCTGTGCTGGAAAACAGCAACTATGTTTGGCAGAACACCGCTTTGCAAAACCGATCTACCGGTGAAGTGTATTTTCTGAGAGCGCTGTATTATTTTAATCTGGTCAGACAATTCGGGGATGTTCCCATGGTTACAGAACCTGTTACAGGAATTGAAGCCGTGGACATCAAACGTTCACCAGCGACTGAAATCTATACGTTAATTATTAATGACTTACTTAAAGCACAGGCCAGTCTGGAAGGAGCAGGAAGTACGCATGAAAACGGACGGGTTAATGCAGAGGCCGCTACCGGACAGCTGGGAAAAGTCTATCTGACCATTAAAAATTATGAGGCCGCTGAAATTGCTTTGAAAAAAGTGATTGACTCAGGAAAGTATATTCTGCTGCCGGATTATAGTGACCTGTTCGACCCTGCTAATAAGGATTTTAAAGAAACATTATTCTCGGTACAATACTCTGAGGCGACCGCTGCATTGTCAAACCAGTTTATCTTTTTCAATGCACCCTATACTTCCAAAGGAGAAGTAACCAACCGCCCTAATATCGCTTTGGCTCTGGCAGGAAATATGAATCCAACACAGGATTTAATTACTGCATTTGAAACAGGAGATCTGCGCAAATCGGTCTCCATTGCCTATTGGAATGGTCCAGGATGGGATGGCGTTGTTGCCAATATTCCTTACTGTGCCAAATATAAGGCGCCACAAACAGCAGCCCTTAACTGGGCCGGCGATAATTTCCCTATATTGCGTTACTCTGACATTCTCCTAATGTATGCAGAGGTACTCAACAACCTCAACCGTACTGCTGAGGCAGCCACCTACGTAAGTCAGGTTAGAAGCAGGGCTGGACTCTCATCTGATCTAACAGGACTTAGCCAAACTGCACTTGATTTGTTGATCGAAAAGGAAAGATTGGTGGAATTCTGTTTTGAAAATCAGCGCTGGTATGACCTTATAAGAAGAGGGCGTGCATTGGAGATTATGCGGGCTCACGGAAAAGATGTGCAGGATAATCAAGTAGTTGCCGCCATCCCAAGTGAGCAGATTTTAATTAATAAACTCAATCAGAATACTGGTTACTAAAAAATGAAAGTAATGATAAAAATGAAAGCACTTACCCAATGGATGTCAACCTATGTAATTCTATTAGGTGGTTTTCTGATGCCAGCAATGGCTCAAAAGAAACATCCTAATATCGTTTTTATCATTACTGACAGTCACCGGGGGGAAGCATTGGGGATTAATGGTCATCCGTTTGTACAAACACCTAATCTTGACATGTTAGCACGTGGTGGCGTACGTTTCACCAATACGTACGTGACCACTGCTATCTGCTCGGTAAGTCGTGCCAGTATTCTGAGCGGTCAGCATAAAGCCAGACACAAAATCAACGATTTCACCACCGGGTTTACGCATGAGGCGATGCAGCATACTTATCCGGTGGTATTACGAAATGCGGGTTATAAGACCGCCCAAATCGGATTCCTGGGCGTAGGAAAGAAACAACCGGCTGAATATTTCGATCACTGGGATGCGCAAATCCCCTGGTTGACTGAGGACGGTTTACATCAGACAGATAACATTACCCAAAAAGCACTCAGCTATCTTGAAAAACAAAAGTCAGATCAGCCATTTTACCTGGCCATGTCATTTACTGCAGCCCATGAAATAGATGGAAAAGACGGCAACCCGGCCACTTATCTGGTGCAGGAACGATATAAAAATTTATACAAGGATATTACAATGCCAATGCCGGTCACTGCGGCTCCGGAGTATTGGAACAGTTTTCCTGATTTCTTTCGAACAGATCAAAACATTGGTCGTGGACGGTGGCATGGCCTGTTTTCAACTCCGGAGCTATTTCAGGAGAACGTAAAAAACTATTACCGATTGATCACTGGTCTTGATGAATCGGTTGGTAAGGTAGTTTCCAAACTTAAAGAGTTGGGCCTCGACGAGAACACCATCGTCATCTATACCAGCGATCATGGCTTTTCTTTGGGAGAACACGGCATGATGGGGAAATGGTACGGATATGAAAAAGGCATCCATGTACCGCTTATTATCAATGATTTGAGCGATTCCTCAAGCTTAAAGAACCATAATGCCAAACAACTGGCTCTGAATATTGACCTTGCTCCTACTATCCTCAGCCTGGCCGGAGTTAATATTCCTCCAGCCATGCAAGGGCTGGATCTGATGAAAGTGGTGGACAGAAAAATCCCTGAGAGAAAATATTTTTTCTATGAGCATACCGTATTTGCTAGCCCCATGCTCCCCAAAGTAGAAGGACTGGTTTCAAAGGATTACAAGTATTTCAATTACACGGAACATAATTTTGAATCGTTTTATGATACCCGAAAAGATCCGGACGAAACCAAAGACGTGGCAAGGGACAGACGATACCGAAAGAAACTGGAAGAAGTAAGATCACTATTTGAAAAAGAAAAAAAAGCAATTGAATAAAACCAAGCTAATGAAGCCATTTCTGCAATTATTTTTCTGCCTGTCTATATTCTTTGCAGGGTACGGACAAAACGATAATAAATCAAAACCCAATATTATCTTTCTATTGACTGATGACCAAAGACATGATGCGATGGGAATTGCTGGGAATCCCAACATTATCACGCCTCATCTGGATCAACTGGCAAAAGGTGGGATAAGGTTTAAAAATGCCTATGTTACTACTTCGATTTGTTCGGTAAGCAGGGCAAGTATTTTGAGCGGTCAATATATGTCCCGACATAAAATTGATGATTTTGCAAAGAATTTTGATCCTGAAGCATTAGCTCTCACCTACCCTATTTTACTCAAAAACAACGGTTACAAAATTGGTTTTGTCGGAAAATATGGGGTGGGAAATAATCCTCCCGAAAATGAATTTGATTACTGGATGTGTAACCGTGCCGGCCAGCCTCCCTATGAATATACCCGTTCTGATGGCAGTATAATTCATCATACCGACAGTGTGGCCAACGGAATCAATCAGTTTTTAAGACAGTTTGGTAATAACGCCTCCCCCTTTTGTTTATCCGTTAGTTTTAAAGCACCTCATGAATTGGATGGGAACCCGCCCACCTACCCTGTTCAGGAGCGGTTTAAGAATCTTTACACAGACATTACTGTTCCACAACCAGAAACAGCCGATCCGGCAGTTTGGAATTCATTTCCGGATTTTTTCAGAACCGATCAGAATATCGGACGTGAACGTTGGAAACCATTATTATCTACTCCCGAATTACACCAAAGTACTGTAAAAGATTATTATCGGTTAGTGACGGGGGTGGATGAAGTGGTAGGAAAATTACGCAGGCAGCTGGACAGTCTGGGGATTGCAGATAATACAGTCATCATTTTCATGAGTGACAACGGTTTCGCATTGGGAGAACATGGTTTGGAGGGAAAATGGTTTGGCTTTGAGGAATCCATCCGCATTCCATTGATTATTAACGATCCGCGTACCAAAAAAAGAAAAACAGACAGGCGTATCGCCCTGAATATTGACATTGCACCCACCATTCTGCACCTGGCAGGATTACCCGTTTCGGAAAAAATGCAGGGTACTAACCTGCTGGCAAAAAAACCTGAGAAAAGAAAGTCCTTTTTTTATGAACATACTTTTTTGGGAAGTCCGAGATTACCCAAAATAGAGGGAGTAGTAAAAAAAGACATAAAATACATGCTCTTTACCGAACACAATTATGAGCAGCTTTACAATTTGAAAAAGGATCCGCTTGAAAAACAAAACCTTGCCGCAGACCCTTCCTACCCAGATAAACTTGAGCAACTCCGGAAAGAATACCGATTGTTGAAAGACCAGGTGAACTGACAGCCTATCAATAAAACCAAAGGATGACATTATCGGGGAAGTTGCCCATACTGTCATCCTCTAATCCCTATTATTTTCCTATTCCTGATCAAGGATCTCCGCTACTCTACCTACCTGACCATCTTCCAGCCTTACTTTAATACCTCTGGAATGAAAAGACGAGGATGTCAACAAATCCTTTACGATCCCTTCCGTAAGTTTACCGGTTCGCTGGTCCTTCTTTAAAATTACCGACACAGCCAAACCCGGGTATATTTCTTTTCTGTTTTGTCCTCCCATGATTACTTTTTATTAACAAAATTCGGATATTCTACCGTTTTAACAAAATTGTATCAGATTCAGATAATATAATGGATCGGTTCCGCTCCCATGGAGCTGAATAAACCAATGCAAACATTTTGCTACAAAGATGACGCTCCAGTCGGAGCTAACATATATCAAACAACAAAATTCAACACGAGCCTCCACAAAGTCCCGGTAGGGACGAAACCTTGGTAAAAATTAGCAACCTCCTATCAGCCCACTAGCCCCGGAGGGGCGGAGCTAGAAGATATCAAACAATTCAATACAACACGAGCCTGCAAAAGTCCCGGTAGGGACGAAACCTTGGTAAAATTAGCAACCTCCTATCAGCCCACTAGCCCCGGAGGGGCGGAACAAGAATCCGTCGGAAATACCGGCCTATGACTGTCCCGCTCCCATGGAGCTGAAAAACCCGATGCGACCTTTTTGCTACAAAGGTGACGCTCCGTTCGGAGCTAACATATATCAAACAATATAAGTCAACACAACCCTATCAAAGTCCCGGTAGGGACGAAACCTTGATAGAAATATGCAACCCCGGATCCGACCATCAGCCCCAGTGCGGCGGAACAAAAATCAGTCGAAAATACCTGCCTATGATTGTTCCGCTCCCATGGAGCTGAATAAACCAATGCTACTATTTTGCTACAAAGGTAACGCTCCATAAGGAGCTAACGGACCTAAAACGATACAATTCGACACAACATTACCTTAGTCCCGGTAGGGACGAAACATTGGTAGAAATATGCAACCCCAGATCCGACCAATAGCCCCGTAGGGGCGGAACCTGACCAAATAAATTATTCTGTTACAATACCTGTATAAATTGTTATAATTTAATAAATTAGGCTCACGGCCAGAAAGTTATCCCAATGAAATTTATACCCATTACTAATTTATAAAAACACACTATGGCTAATTCCTATACACAGCTTTATATTCAGATTGTTTTTGCCGTTAAAAGTAGAGAAAACCTGATTTCAGAACAGTGGCGAGTCTCACTGGAAAAGTATATATGTGGGATAATTACCCACAATAAATCCAAACCCTTAGCTATTTACTGTAATCCGGATCATACTCATATATTACTCGGTATCCACCCTGGTATTTCAATTTCAGAAATGGCAAGAGATCTTAAAACAAACTCTTCAAGATGGATAAACGAAAACAAACTTATTAAAGGTAAGTTTAACTGGCAGGAAGGATATGGGGCATTTACATATTCCAAGTCTCAACTTGACGCGGTTATAAAATATATCATTAATCAACCTATTCATCACAAAAAAATTACTTTTAAGGAAGAATATCTGAGAATACTTCAAAAATCAAATGTTGATTATGATGAGAGATATCTATTTGAGTGGTATGATTAACTTCCTTTTGTAGGAAACTGATGATAATTGAGAAGTCCGGATAGGGTCAGGAACTTGGGAATTAGCTACCAACAACATTCTGCTGTACATGTTCCGCTCCTATGGAGCTGAATAAACCAATGCAAACATTTTGCTACAAAGATGACGCTCCATCCGGAGCTAAATATATCAAACAATATAAGTCAACACAAAATCACCTAAGTCCCGGTAGGGACGAAATCTTGGTAGAAATTAGCAACCTCCTATCAGCCCAATAGCCCCGGAGGGGCGGAACAAACCGACGCCAACATTTTTTCTACAAAGATGACGCTCCATCCGGAGCTAAAATATATCAAAACACAACCTCCCAAAAGTCCCGGTAGGAACGAAATCTTGGTAGAAATTAGCAACCCCATATCCGACCAATAGCCCCGGGGGGCGGAACAAAAATCCGTCGAAAAGGCCTCCCTATGACTGTTCCGCTCCTATGGAGCTGAATAAACCGATACGTCCATTTTTTCTACAAAGGTGACGCTCCGTTCGGAGCTAAAGGATATAAAATACAATCTAACATAACCCTGTTAAAGTCCCGATAGGGACGAAACCTTGGTAAAAATATACAACCCCATATCCGACCAATAGCCCCGCAGGGGCGGAACAAACCGATGCAACATTTTTCTACAAAGATAACGCTCCATAAGGAGCTACATATATAAACAACACAATTCAACACGAGCCTGCAAAAGTCCCGGTAGGGACAAAACCTTGGTAAAAATATACAACCCCATATCCGACCAATAGCCCCGCAGGGGCGGAACGCCATATCAAATCCATCCACAATCCCTTTCTTCATTCACCGAAAAACTGTAACTTAGACAAGTCAATGAAATGCCTGAATTCCATGCTCCTCAAAGCATTCCGTATTATCCGCAATGTATGTCTTCTGACCTTACTATCAGGCCAGCTCATATCATGTGATTCCAAAAAGGAAGAAACACAGAGAAAGCCAGCCAGAAATACAGAAACCCTGCAAGTATTAGGCGCTTTACCGGTGGAGGTTATCCATCCGGAAAATAACCTGCCTACCGATGAAAAGATTGCGCTCGGAAGACTCTTATTTTATGACCCGGTACTGTCAGGTAACAAGGATGTCTCCTGTGCTACCTGCCATCAACCAAATTTTAATTATGCCGAATTTCTGGAAACATCTATCGGTGTAAACGGACGTGGACGGGGAAGCAAACGACAGTTTATCAGCCCTAACGATATACCATTTGTCAAAAGAAATTCTCAGAGTATCCTGAATACGGCCTTTAACGGCATACAGAATGATGTGCCCTACCATGCCGAATCCGCACCGATGTTCTGGGATTTACGGGCCAAAGGATTGGAAGAGCAAGCAATCATTCCTATTAAAACACTCGAAGAAATGATGGGACGATCATATGGAGAAGACGAAATTATTGATGTAATACTAGAACGAATCAGGCAGATACCAGAGTACGGACAACGCTTTGCTGAAGCATTTCCGAATGATAAACAGCCCGTAAGCGAAGAGAATTTGGCAAAGGCTATTGCGACCTACGAGCGCACCCTGATTGCCAATAATTCACGGTTTGATCAGTATATGCGTGGAGATAGCGCTGCCATTTCCACTGCCGAAAAGGAAGGACTACATTTGTTTCTGAAAACCGGTTGTGCCAAATGCCATTCCGGTCCGATGTTCTCTGACTTTAAAATGCACACGTTGGGTGCTCCTGATACACAAAATATTACAGAAAGTGATAGGGGCATAAACAATGATTATGCTTTCCGTACCCCTACCCTGCGCAATCTGCGTTATTCAGCTCCCTATATGCACAGCGGAAAATTCAATACACTGGAGCAGGTGCTTCAGTTTTATGAGGATATTGCAGGAGGAAAAATACGAAATCCTAATGTAACGGCAGTACAAATGGATACGCTCGCTACTAATATGCGAGTGAATTTTAAAGATATTTCAAGGATTGTAGAATTCCTTAATTGTTTAAATGATGATAATTTTGACAAAACAATTCCTGAAAAAGTTCCAAGCGGACTCCCCGTCATGGGATTATAAGCCTCAATCCAACTTGGTAGAGCGGAATGAGGCTTTTTCAATCAGGTTATTCTAATGGCCTTACCTCTCCCCGGTAAGAAATAAACTGCTTGTTAACCGGCGTAACTCTCAGATCTGCACTGCCGTTCCCAAAAACCGTTAACGTCATTTCCCTGACCACCGGGGAGTTATTAACCTTGATAGATACTTCTTTTCCTCCTTTTTTTATATCTCTTACCTGATAATCAAAATCTGCGGATTCAAATTTAATTCCTCCTTCTGATCCGATCGGTGCTGAATATGCACGACCGAAATACGGCAGGTCAGCCACTACTTTATCTGGGGTTATACGAAGAAAATAATTGCCTGTGATATTCAAAGACCGCCCGCGGGCAGGTTGAACAAATCGGGAGTCAAATTGTAACGACTGATTATCTGCCGCAGCAAATATCTCTTCGGCACCAGCCTGGGTAACCGGTATACGCTGACTGGTACAGGAAAATAGTAGTATACTTAGTATTGTACTCAGAATTATACCTGACTTTTTCATAATAATATCATGGGTGTTAAATGTATAATTAATCGGCAGGTGGCTAAACACATATTTTCAGACCTGTAATGATAAGACCCATAAAATGCCAAATAGTTTAAATCCTCTCAAGGATTTTTACTTTTGCACTATCCTAATAAACATACCTCAATGAATCGCTCGTTACAGTTAGCCTGATTTTGCACTTTTAAAAACAATAGTTAGTTTTAAAATCATTTTATTATAGTATTCTTATGTCAAAATTTAAGTCAGGGCTAATTCTTGTGAATTTGTCTTTTTTTGTTTTAATGTTTACAACCGGCTGGACATCGGCAAAGGTTGAAAAGAAACAACCGAATATTATTATCATCAATCTGGATGATCTGGGATACGGTGACGTGAGTGCCTATGGTGCCACCGCGCTCAAAACCCCCAATATTGACAGGCTTGCCAATGGCGGCGTACGTTTTACCAACGGCTATTCAACATCCTCTACTTGTACGCCCAGCAGATATGCGCTGGTGACCGGGGTGTATCCGTGGCGCAATCAGGATGCGAAAATCTTACCCGGTACCGCACCGTTAATTATTGATACAGCGCAGGTAACCATCCCGAAAGCTTTGAAAAGAGCAGGATATTCGACAGGTATCGTGGGGAAATGGCACATGGGCCTTGGTAACGGAGACACTGACTGGAATCAGAAAATCGGGCCGGGACCTAATGAACTGGGTTTCGATTATTCTTATATTATGGCGGCTACACAAGACCGTGTCCCGACAGTGTATATAGAAAACAGCCATGTGGTTGGCGTGGATCCCAACGATCCTATCTCGGTGGACTATGACAAAAATTACGAAGGGGAGCCTACCGGTAAAGACAATCCGGAGTTGCTGAAAATGAAGTGGCATCATGGACACAATCAGAGTATTGTGAACGGTATACCGAGAATCGGTTATATGAAAGGAGGAGAAAAAGCGAAATGGATTGACGAAGATATGGCAGATCACTTTCTGACGAAGGCCCAGCATTTTATCCTTGAAAATAAGACAAAACCATTTTTTCTCTATTATGCCATGCAGCAGCCGCATGTACCTCGTACGCCCCATCCGCGCTTTGCCGGCACTACTGGTATGGGCCCCCGTGGAGATGTGATCGCAGAGGCAGACTGGTGCGTGGGTGAGTTACTTAAAACGCTGGAATCGGCCTCCCTGCTACCAAATACCCTTATTATTTTTACCAGCGACAACGGACCTGTTGTCAATGACGGGTATTACGACGATGCAGAAGAAAAACTGGGAAGTCATCGTCCTGCCGGTCCGTTACGTGGTGGAAAATACAGCCTGTTTGAAGCTGGCACCCGTGTCCCGTTTATCACTTACTGGGAGGGGACCATCTCTCCTAAAGTCTCAGACGCACTCGTCTGCCAGATCGATTTCCTATCTTCTCTTGCCGCACTCACAGGCGCTAAAATAACGGAAAAAACAGACAGCGAAAACTATCTGAATGCGTTATTAGGCAAAAGTGATAAAGGTCGGAAAGAACTCATTCTGGAAGCCAGCTCAAAGACTGCGCTGCGTATGGGCGATTGGGTCCTGATTCCTCCTTACAAAGGGCCTGCAACCAATGAACAGGTAAAAATTGAACTGGGAAATTCTCAGGAATATCAGTTATACAACCTCCGCAATGATTTAGGGCAGCAGAACAACCTTGCTTCTTCCCAACCTAAAAAACTGAAGCAAATGCTGAATACCTACAACCGTTACCTTAAGCAGTTACCCGGTACAAACATTCAGCCGCTCAAACTGGAGTAACGCACCCGAAAATACAATTTTTTCAGACCACCTGCCCTACGCATTCTAACGGGGCAGGTGTTTTTTATTCTGTGTTTAATCCTGTTTTATAAAGCACACATTACATATATCCCATAGCGGTAATTATCATTTTCTGGTTATTTATAATCATTTATAAATATCATTATGCAAATAACTTATTAAGTATTTTTCTTTTCTATGAAAATGTTGATAATTTAATTTATGAATCATTCCTCATAAAGCCCATTTTATATTTACTCATTATTAGCATATTAGCCACTTTCTTATTATTTTAAATAGGAATACACACTTCATTAATCAATAATTGTAAACTATTTTTATTTGGATTGCTTATAAATAGAAGATACTTTTACCAAAATTTATCTTCAGTTGAATGAGACATTATGTAACTTTTTCCATTTTTCTATGCTTGCTAACAACATGGACAGGACAACCGCTTTATGGGAAAAATATAAATTTACAGAAAGATTTAAACATTGATATCAAAGGTGTAATTGTGGACGGGCAATCCGGACAGCCCGTAGCCAATGCCCTGGTATTTGCCAGGAATCTGGGACTCGAAGTCTATACCAACGCTGAAGGCAGATTTACATTGTCGGGATTAGTGACAGGAAATATCAATCTGGTAATTATCCACGAAAAATATCTGATCAGGGAATATGACCTGCCCGCCGGACAGAAAGATACCAGGATTGAGCTTTCCCCCAATACCCTTGATCTGGAAACGGTAGTGGTGGTGGGTACCAAAGGGTCAGGAATACCGCTACATCCACTCATATCAACCGGAAAGCAATCGAGCATTTACAGGCCACCAGCTTACAGGAAGTATTACAGCTGATACCTGGCGGGCTGGTATCCAACCCCAACTTTTCAAATGCCACCCAGGCCAATATCCGTCAGCACAGTGCGGACAAACTGGGATCTCTGGGCACATCTGTAATTATCAACGGAGCCACCGTCTCCAACAATGCCAATCTGCAGGCCGTTAACACAGCTACCGCAGGTTCGGGGGCATCGTTTTCTACTTCAAGTGGTGGTGGGGTCGATCTGCGGTCCATCAATGCCGACAATATTGAAAGCGTGGAAGTAATCCGTGGTATCCCTTCCGTTGAATATGGTGACCTGAACGCCGGGGCCATTATCGTTCAGACAAAAGCAAGTAAAGAACCGCTGCAACTAAAGGCCCGGTTTAACCCTGCACTTACCCAGTTTTGGGGTGGCAAAGGGTTTAACGCAGGAAAAAATGGTAGTATATACACAGATCTTGATTATACCAAAAGTAATGATAAAGAGACAAATCATTACCAGCATTATACACGCACTACCGGAACGGTCCAGTATACTGCCCTGCTGGGCAGGCGGCAAAACTGGCGCTCCAACAGCACACTGGCGTTCAGCCAGTCGAATGATATCTATGATATGGACCCGGATTTTGTGGTGGATTCTGCTAAAAGTACCTCCAGAGAAATGAATCTGCGTTTTTCTACCAACGGAATTATTACGGTTGACAAGAAATTTTCCAATCAGGTCAAATACAATTTTTCCTCCGCTTACGGCATTCAGAAAGGTTATCAGCAACAGTTCTACACGGCTGATATTACCGCGGAATCCTATGCCATGGAAAACGGCACCAATCAGGTTGGTTACCTCCCTTCTTCTTATCTGAGCAAAATGTGGGTCGATGGCAAACCGTTATCTTTATCGGCCAAAATCACCAATCAGATGAACCTTTTCACCGGGCGGCTTAATCATAGTATCCTTACCGGTGCCGACTGGCAGTATGACGCCAATTCGGGAAGCGGTAAAACATTTACCCGACCTCCACGCAACACGAGCAGCTCAGCCTATAGAACCAGACCATTTAATAATATACCGGCTCTGAATCAGATGGGAATTTTTATTCAGGATCAGATGAGTGCGGCCCTGGGAACAGCCAGGATGAATCTTGCAGCAGGTGTCCGTTATGATTTTATTCAGCCGTTTGATACAGACTACCAGCTCAATGCGCTGAGTCCCCGGGTCAACTTTTCACTCAGATTTCCCGAAGGAATTACTTTCCGGGGCGGATATGGTGTTTTGACCCCTATAAAACAAGAGTAATCTTTTAGATTTCGCTTGTTAAAATTATGCGACTAAATTTTTCACTATTATCATGTGTTTATCAGCATTCCATTTCTCCATTGGTGTAATTCTACCTAAGAGTCCATGCAACCTTTTATTATTATAAAATTTGACATACCGTTTTAATATCTGCTGTATCTGACCGAAGTTATGATAATCGACTCTGGTGAAGACCTCTTTTTTTAAAATACCATGATAGGCTTCAATATGTGCATTTTCTTCGGGTGTTGCTACATGGGTAAATTCCTGTTGAACACCTATCATTCCTAAATACTCACGCACTTTCTTAGCTATAAACTGACTTCCATTATCACTCCTAATGACTACGCTTTCAGGGTAATCATAGTCTTCGAATAATTGGGAAAGAAGCGCTATAACATGAGTTTGCTTTACATGAAAGGAAAAGTAATCTTTCAATATTTTACGGCTATGAACATCAATGACTGATAGTAAATATGCATTTTACCAACATTTGGTATCCAAACCATTTTGATATCCATCTCCAGACATTCCATAGGCCTAACAGTACATACTTTTCTGAATTTCACAAACTTACGCCCGCAGCCGCTTCTATTTATCCTATTATCCAGCTTTAGCAATCCCTCTTCTTTCATGATCCTATAGAGTTTCTTATGGTTGATATGATAACCTTCTCTTTTTAAATAGCTGCTCATCAATCGGTATCCGCAATCTATAAACTCATGTGTCAGAATATTCTTTACAGCCTTGACAACAGCGGATTGACATACCTTCCCATCAGTTATATGATGCGTAAATCTGGACGGACGATTCCCTTTTTTACCAAGACTCGGCTCTCTGTAATAACTACTTGATACCATACCCGCCATTTTTATTACTTTAGACTTGCTGCACTTGTGCTTGTTGCAAATCAGTGTAACTAAATCTTTCTTGGATCGGACGTCCCAAACTTTTTTTTTAAAAGCTCTCTTTGTACCTCCAGCTCAATTTCTTTATCGCTCAGTAACTTACGAAGGATCCGATTTTCCTCTTCTGCCTGCTTAAGTTCCTTGCTCTTGCTGTCATAGGTAACTTTTAAGCCAGCTTCACCTTGATGCTCATACTTCTTTTTCCAACTGTAAAAAGTACCTGTGCTTACTCCGTATTTACGGCACGATTCAACAATGCCTATTTCATCACCATTAGATAATATTTCTAACTTCTGATCCAAGGTCCATTTCTTATATTTCATCATCTCAAATGTAGTAATTTGAAATCTAAAATATCACTCCGAACTTATTAGGGGCTAAAATACGAACTAACAGACACTTACACGGAAGAACTTTTAAGATATATTAAACTCAATCACGAAAATTGGGTACAATCCACAATTAACAACGCAATAAATTCAGACAAAAAAACAAAACCCAAGTTCTTAACTCGAATTACTTCCGGAAAAGAACTACTGAACATTATTGCCGACTCACACGGTTATAGGACTGACTATGATGAAGTGGATAATGAAGAAGATGCAAAATATATCGGAGGCGTTTTACAAGATTTGGTAGACTATGGCGACATAAGTAAAATGGTTGAAACTTATGATAAAGTTCAAATGGGATTTTCACTTAAAAAACTGTTAGACGACCTTGAAGAAAAAGGATATTATCTATTTGGAGAACGAAACATTGAACGAATAAAATATGGAAATGGAGAAACAGACAAATGGTCAATTGCAACAATAGTTATTAAGAAAAAGGACAGTTCGGAAATAATAAAAGTTGACTTGAACGAAAAAGAAAAAAATACCAGCACCTAACAGCAGTAACCGTTGCACAACTTCGATTTTTCTAAAACACACAAATAACAGACCTCGTTTAAGCCCTTTTAAGCAAGGTCTGTTATTTTATGTGCTTTGCAATATATATTTTGACAGGCTTATATCCAATGATTTGCAAGCTATAAACTGCATTTTCCAGCAACAAAAGTAGACCTTCCACTTTGGTCATACTTTGGACCAGGATATTCGATCGTTTGCGGATCAATTTGAGATATTTAGCTTCGCTGCTACTCCGTAGTTTTAAGGTTATAGCACAAGGCCGTCATCAGCACATGTTTGTTTGCTTGTGCCATTCCCCTACTATTAATCCGGCGCATATTATGATGGTTGATGAGCGTGTCCAATACAGGTTCTACCGTACTACTGCGCCGCTTCACTAGCGCATCCAAACTGGTTTGATAGAATAACTGTGGGGTAAAGGCATTTCGTCCCTGCATATATTAAGTTACGAAATATTTAGCTATTTTTAGTTGTGCAACAAGCACAGCAGTATTGCCAAAAGCGGAGCTGAACGGCTCCGATTGGACTTTTTACTAAATTTAAACTGTGTTGTCCCATTAGGCAATGGTGCTAAAAATCCCCGCCTTCGGCAATACCAAAAACGTTATGCGGCAGCTTAAAAGACGACACAGAAACGAATAACCCTTGGTATCCTTATTCATTTATTGCCCCGGCAGAACAGAACGAACATTGGCTGAGCTCGGCATTGCGTATTGTGCAACAAACTGTTCAATCCGTCATCGATGCCGGAATCAAATCCGAAAATATTTACTTCTTCGGCTTTTCGCAAGGAGCTTGCCTGACGTTGGAATTATAGCCCGGAATGCACAAAAATATGGTGGCGCAGTATTGGTCATTGGTGGACTCATCGGAGAAAATATTAATAGAGAAAATTACCGGGGAGATTTTGAAGAAACGCCGATTTTTATTGGCACAAGCAATCCGGATTTTCACGTTCCGATAGAAAGGGTTTATGCTACAGAAAACATTCTTAAACAAATGAATGCAGATGTTACTTTAAAGTATATGATAACTTTGGTCATTCCATTAATCGGGATGAAATTGCGTTGGCAAATAAAATCGTTTTCAAATGAAAATAACCAGGATTTACAGCGACATAAATGGGGATTCCCATTTCGAAGAATTAGAAATCACATTAGCCGACAACGGAGACATAGGCTATTTGTCTGAACACTTAAACGTAAGTCGACTTCAGTTCCGGAAAGTTTCGGCGGATTATGACTATAATTTTCATTGTGCACCGCAAAAACAGTACATTGTCTTATTGGATGGTGGTATTGAAATTGAAACTTCTTTAGGCGAAATCAGGCAATTCGAAACCGGCAGCATTCTATTGGTAGAAGATATTACAGGTAAAGGTCACAAAACCAAAAACTTAGAAAGAAGAGAGCGTACTTCATTATTTATTCATCTTTAAAAAAGTTAGCCTCGTGAAGTGGCTCAAGGCTCAGAGACCGCGAAAACATTCACAACCTAAGCTCTTTATTCACAGAAATATTTGGAGAGGTGAAAGGCGATTCACCATTGTTAGACCCGAGTTTGTTCAGTGTTAATTACAATACTTTGTTGTAAAGACTTATAAAAATTAAAATTCACAGACAACAAAGGGTATCCGCTAACACGAGTAACCGTTGCACAACTTCGATTTTTCTAAAAAAACACAGAATATATGACCTCGTTTAAGCCTTTTTAAGCGAGGTTTCTTGTTTTTGAACCTGATGAGAAGTGAATTTTTCAATGCATCCTCTCAACTAAATTGAGCTCTGGTTGTGCTTGTTTTTATGTGAAAATGTATGCCTTCCATTAAGGCCATACTTTGGGCTATAATGTGAGGAGTTTTGCGTGAGAATTTCAGATACTTTTTGAGATTATAGCACAAGGCATGTTTGTTCGCTTCTGACACTCCCCTACTATTAATCCGGCGCATATTATGATGGTTGATGAGCGTGCCCAATACAAGTTCTACCATACTACTGCACCGCTTCACTAACGCATCCAAACTGGTTTGATAGAATAACTGTGGGGTAAAGGCTTTTCGTCCTTGCATATTATTAAGTTACGAAATATTTAGCTATTTTTAGTTGTGCAACAAGCACAAGGGTTTTGCGTAATGGCGGGCTGACGTGCTTCGTATCAACATTTGTGGTATATTTAAACTTTCGTCTTCGTATCAACAGTCGTGCTAAAAATCCGCCACTACGCAAAGTGCGACCCCATTAGCGGTCAGCTTAGGACAGCTCACCAACGACAAACAGAAATGATAAAAATTAGCATACAACCTGACTGCGGAAATTCACCGAGGAAACTTTTTTTAAAAGACCTGAATGTTGCTATTGCTAATGGCAACAGTAACTTTTTCGCAGACAGCATTTCAGAAAACATAAATTGGGAAATTGCAGGACAACTAAACGTTACGGGAAAAGAAAATTATTTGAAAACTATAATTGGACATAAACTTTGGAAAGTTAAAGAACTCAATATTGACACAATTATAACTCACGGTGCAGACGCATCAGTTAGTGGACAAATAATAGCAAACGACAATTCAAAATTTACATTTTGCGACATATACAAATTTAAAGGTGCAGGTGGAACGATAATAAATTCAATAAAGACATTTCTAATAAAAAATGACCGTTAGAATAGCACGACTTGAACGAACTGCAAAAACTATTCGTGGACACCATAACGACAATTTGCAAAGCTGACTATAACAGAGACCAAATTTCAGCGTGGACAAATTTAGGCGAATCTGAATATTCAGTGGAAAAAAAAGATAAGGAAATTGTGGAAATTCAGATTAATTCGTTTCCATGGCCCAGTAAGGTTACAAAAACTCCACTGACATTGGAGTTGACTCCCTTAGATGATTCTAAGATTGAATTGTATAGAATCAAATAAGGGTTAGTTGAAAAGTTAAATATAATCCTGTTTCAGCCATTTTAAAGCCTCGTTTGAGTGCTAAATTTTTAACTCTTTACGTATAATTTCTGCTCCTGCACTTAAAGCAGTTAGTTTACCTCTAGCTACGTTTCGGGATAGAGGAGCCATACCACAGTTTGTACTAGGTAAGAGATTTTCGATATCGACAAACTCAAGAGCTTTCCGTAAGGTATCAGCTACTTCTTCGGGGGTTTCGATAGCATTGGTTGCCACATCAATTGCTCCAACCATTACTTTTTTACCACGAACGAGCTCAATTAAATTAAAAGGTACATGTGAGTTGTGACATTCCAGAGACACAATATCAATTTTAGATTTTTGAATTTTCGGGAAAATCTCTTCATATTGACGCCACTCTGAGCCTAATGTCTTCTTCCAGTCAGTATTTGCTTTTATTCCATACCCGTAGCAAATATGCACTGCGGTCTGACACTTTAAACCTTCAATAGCTCTCTCTAATGCTGCCATACCCCAATCGTTTACTTCATCGAAGAAAACGTTGAATGAAGGTTCATCAAACTGAATAATATCTACCCCAGCATCTTGCAGTTCTCTTGCTTCTTCATTGAGTATTTTCGCGAATTCCCAAGCCAATTTTTCACGACTATGGTAATGATTATCATAAAGCGTATCGACCATTGTCATAGGTCCGGGTAAGGCCCATTTTATAGGTTTACCAGTCAGTTTTCGCAAAAATTTAGCATCATCAACAAAAACTGATTTTTGACGGGCAACCTGATCTACAACGACAGGAACACTTGCATCGTAACGGTTACGAATTTTGACTGTCTTACGATTTTCAAAATCTACACCACTTAAGTGCTCGATAAATGTCGTTACAAAATGTTGACGTGTTTGCTCACCATCGCTAATAATATCTACACCAGCCAATAGCTGCTCTTGTAATACAATGCGCAAAGCATCTTGTTTTCCTTCAAGTAACTGATCACCTTCTAATTTCCAGGGCGACCAAAGTTTTTCGGGTGGGGCAAGCCAGGCAGGTTTGGGTAAACTTCCCACAATTGAGGTCGGTAGCAATATCTTCATTTCTAAGGTAATTTATGTTCTGTAATATTTAAAGCGAATAGTTAGCAGACCAGTGTTCTAAGATATTTTTGTAGGGTTCAATAAAATGCTTTTCTGTAAATTTTCCTTGCTCAATTGCTAATTGGCTACGTTCTTCTCGATTATACACGATTTTTGTTAATGAATGATCCTGGTTTTTCAAGCTAGGCCTGTAAATCTGTCCTACAACTGAATTTGCATTATAAATTTCAGGCCTATAAATCTTTTGGAAGGTTTCCATTGTACTTATGGTACTGATTAATTCAAGATTAGTATAGTCAGTTAATAAGTCTCCAAAGAAATAAAATGTCAAAGGTGCTACGCTATTAGCCGGCATAAAACAACGTACATTTAAGCCCATTTTTTTGAAGTATTGATCCGTTAAAGATGAGCCGTCTGTTTCGTACTCAAAACCTAAAATGGGGTGATGATTCCCTGTACGGATATAAGTTTTACTACTTGAAACACTCAAACATATAACAGGGAGCTTAACAAAGTGTTGCCTGTAAGTTTCTGAACTTACAAAATGCTTAAATATATTGCCGTGCAATTCACCAAAATTATCAGGGATTTCGATTGTGTCTTTACCCTTATTATACTCTGGAAGTAATACACTAAAATCATAATCACGCACGTAAGAAGAAAAGTTATTTCCAACAATACCTTCTATACGCTTATCTGTTTTATGATCGACAATATGCGTTTTTAAAATTTCAATCGATGGAAATGTTTTACCACTACCATCAATATCTAAATCAACAGAGAAAATTTCCAATTCAACCGAATAGCGATCGTTATTAGGATTATCCCAATTCGCCAAACTATTAAAACGATTGTTAATCATATTAATGGTGTTGCGCAAGTTTTCCTGACGACTTTCTCCTCTTGCTAAATTAGCAAAGTTGGTTGTTGTACGAGTACTTTTAGAAGGGATATAGCCCTCATTGAAATAAATACTCTTTAGTTTGAATGTAAAATCAGTCGTAATGGCATTCCGGGTATTTTTCATCTCTCTATTGTCAATTAGGCTTGATATCTTATATAGATTGCTTTTTGATAACCTTTCCAGTTTTTTTATCTTGCAAATTTAAACTTAACAGATGAATATATTATGTTTATATTTTATTTTAGATAATTACTCTATATTGGCGATCATAAAAAGATAAAAAGACTTTTTAGTGTCATAAAAAATCGGGAAACAGACAGTTTTTCTTGATACCACTAAGAAATGATCAAAAGTGGTCTGGTGAGGACGAGGTAGTTTATAGTAAAAGGATCATTTAATATGTCATGCCCCAGCACCCCGGATAAAGATCAAATCACGCAACCGTGAAGCGGTGATATCATTCACAGTGCGTCTCTTTCCAATAAACCTCCCGCAAACACCCTGTTTTCTGCCAATCCAAGTATCAAATACCTGCCAGCATAGAATGCGCTGGCAGGTATTTGATTTTTTCGGCTGCGTCAATTCCCTGCCCTTTACTATATTTGTCTGATAGTCTAAGTTCAATAACTGATTATACCGGCATCATCTTATCAATAACCTGAGTTATGAGAAAATTATTTTTACTTCCGCTCCTTACGTTTTGCCTGGCAGCGGGTGTTTTGCACGCGCAGAACAAGCAGCCCAATATCATTCTGATTCTGGCCGATGACCTGGGATATGGCGATGTGGGATTTAACGGACAAAAACTGATTAAAACGCCCAATATCGACAAACTGGCCAAAGAAGGTGCCCGGTTTCCACAGTTTTATTCGGGTTCTACTGTTTGTGCGCCCTCACGTTCTGCATTGATTTCAGGTAAACATACGGGGCATACCTACATCCGGGGAAACAAAGAAATGAAACCCGAAGGTCAGTTTCCGCTGGCCGACTCCGTGGTCACTGTGGCCGAAATCTTAAAAAATGCGGGCTACAGCACTGCTGCCTATGGCAAATGGGGCCTCGGGCCGGTAGACTCCGAAGGTGATCCTGCACATCAGGGATTTGATCTTTTTTACGGCTATAACTGTCAGGCCCTGGCGCATCGCTATTACCCCAATCACCTGTGGGATAATAACCGCAAGGTCATTCTTGAAGCCAATCAGAACCTGCTTCACAACAAAATATACGCCCCCGATCTGATTCAGGAAAAAGCGGTAGCGTTTCTCGAACAGCAAAAAAAGGATGAACCGTTTTTCCTTTTCCTCCCCTATATCCTGCCTCATGCCGAATTGCTGGTTCCTGAGGATAGCCTTTTTCAGTATTACAAGGGCAAATTTCCTGAAAAAGCCCACATTGGTAAAGATTATGGACCTGGGGCGCTCCCGGGTGGATATGCCTCACAGGAGTTTCCGCATGCCGCGTTTGCAGCAATGGTAGCCCGGCTTGATTTATACGTAGGACAGGTCATGAACAAACTGAAAGAGAAAGGAATCGATGAGAACACACTGGTGATCTTTACCAGCGACAACGGCCCGCATCTGGAAGGTGGAGCCGATCCGGAGTTCTTCAACAGTGGTGGTGGTTTTAAAGGCTACAAGAGAGATTTGTACGAAGGGGGCATCAGAGTGCCCTTTGCAGCCCGCTGGCCGGGAGTAATCAGGGCCGGGAGTACCAATCATTATACCGGAGCTTTCTGGGACTTCCTGCCCACATTTGCCGAACTGGCGGGCACAACCATCCCTCAGGGGCTCGACGGACTTTCTTTTGTCAATGCATTAAGCGGGAAAAAGAAGCAGAAAACGCATGATTTTCTGTATTGGGAATTTCATGAACAGGGAGGAAAGCAGGCGGTGCGCCAAGGCAAATGGAAAGCCATTCTTTTAAATGCCATCAGTAATCCTGACGGCCCGGTGGAATTATATGATTTATCAAAAGATCCCGCCGAAACCACCAATATTGCTGACCGATATCCGGCTAAAGCCCAGGAATTGCTAAAGCTCATGCATCAGTCACATACCCCTTCTGCTGTTTTTCCTTTCAGGAAGTAATCAAATGGCAGTAATCCTCCCGTTTGAGCTGTCAAACGGGAGGATTATGCGTCTGTCAGATATCACAAATCTGCACACCTTGTCTCAGAGAAGTCAGCGGGTCACGCTTGGGAATAAACTCCTGTCCCACAAAACCAGTAAAACCAGTTTCATGAATAGCCTTCATGATAGCAGGGTAATTCAGCTCCTGTGTTTCGTCAATTTCGTTTCTACCTGGTACACCACCTGTATGATAATGCCCTATATATTTGTGATATTTTCTGATAGTAGCGATGACATCTCCTTCCATAATCTGCATGTGGTAAATATCATAAAGCAGTTTAATACGCTCTGAACCCACCATTTCACACATCGCTGCACCCCAGGCGGTATGATCACACATATAATCTTTATGGTCAACTTTACTGTTAAGCAGCTCCATAATCATGGTAATATTATGCTTCTCCGCTGATTTCATCAGTCTTTTTAACCCTGCGGCACAATTGAGCATTCCGTCAACATCTGACATTCCGTTTCTGTTTCCTGAGAAACAGATGACGGTCGTATAGCCCGCAGCCTGGATTTTGGGGAATGCCGCTTCAAATAATTCCACCAGTTCGTCATGATTTTTCGGGTCGTTAAATCCCTTGGTCAGGCTGCTGGCCAATCCGCTCATCGAGGGTAAGGCACAGGTGAGTCCATGCTTTTTCAGTGTTGGCCACCCCTCCTCTCCTACCAGCTCAATGGAACTCAATCCGATTTCCTTTGCTTTGGATGCCAGCTCCTCGAGGGTCAGACTATTATAGCACCACTTACAGACAGAATGCTTAATTTTACCTTTCATCTCTGGTCCCAGCGCGGCTTCATTGGCAGCAAATACGCTTTCAAGCGACATAGGAACGCCTAAAATAGCAGCACCTCCGGCCATCTTTTTTATTACTTCTCTTCTGCTAAAATTTGTTTTCATTTATAAAGAATAGATTATCAATTTCTGCTTTTGCCAATTGTTTTGGTTGGAAAATCAACCGGCACTTTCTGTTTTACCTTGCCGGTAGCTACCCATTCAGTGCCACGTTGCAAAGTAACAATAAAGCCGATACACTGCTGCGAGTAAGTTTCATGGCCTAAAGTTGTATGAAAAATCCGGCCTTTCCCGTATTGCGTCGTCATTAACACGGGCTCATGTCTACCAGAGCCTTTCAATTCTACCGGACT